>CAEZVJ010000002.1_pt1 | contig 22494 bp, 17 predicted proteins | sample 7264711 | NCBI WGS metagenome assembly CAEZVJ01 (sample SAMEA6813853, study PRJEB35770) | uncultured Microbacteriaceae bacterium | biome: Freshwater; feature: Freshwater reservoir; material: water | place: Czech Republic | collected 2017-05-23 | depth 0.5m m
ATGTTCTGGAGGTTTGGTTCCGAAGACGAGAGCCGACCCGTCGTCGTCCCGGTCTGATCGTAGCTCGTGTGAATCCGACCATCGGATTGGATACTCTTGCGCAAAACCTCGACGATTTGCGCGAGTTTTGTCTGTTCTCGATGCTCGAGCAAGCCGTCAAGGAATGGGTGGGGGTTTGACGCCTGCAGGTCCGCGAGGGACGCTGCGTCCGTTGAGTATCCGGTTTTCGTCGAACGTGTTTTGGGCATCCCGAGTTTTTCAAATAGCACCTCTTGCAGTTGCTTCGGCGAGGACAGATTTATCTCCGAGCCGATCATGGAAAACAGTTCGCTTGCTTTCGCGTCCGCGGTTGACGTCAAACGAACGTAAATGTCGTCAAGAATGGCCGCATCCATGGCAATTCCCGCTCGTTCCATGTCGAGAAGTACCGGAATGAGCGGAACTTCAATCTCACGTTCGATGGACTGTTGGCCCTCGTCGAGGCGTCCCTCAAGTTCCGAATCGAGTTGAGTGAGTATCCAGGCGGTTGTCGCGGTACTGGACGGGTCGACCGAGGGCACGAGTTCGTTCGGGTCGGCAACGGGCACGTCGAGCCCTGTAAGTGACCGGGCGACATCAACCAATGCGAGTGACTTGGTCGATGAGTCAAGAAGCCACGCAGCCACTCGGGTGTCGCGAACAATACCCCCAAGCGAAAGGTCGAATTCTGCAAGCAGATGACCGAGCGCCTTGCCATCGTGGACAATTTTGGGGCTCGGACTGGCGAGCCAGGCGTCGAACGCGACGTGATCGAGCGAGTCGCTCGCGCGAACAGACCTCACGCTCACGTCGTGCGTGGCGAGACCGATGGCCAAACCGTCATCTCCCCGTTCGATAAAAAGTCCGATTCGTGAGACGGCGCTGTCCTGTAACCACTTGGCCAGTTCTTCATCGCCCATGTGACGCGGTACGGGCGCTGGAACCTGCTCGCGGAGCGGCGTGGCCGGTGCTTTTGCTGGTGTGGACATGGTTGCGTCGGCTGCAATACCGCCAAACTGTAAAACGCGTTGCTTGAGCGACCGGAACTGCAGTCGGTCGAAAACTTCAACTACTTCAGTCGGTTCAATTGGGCGGCGAACAAGCTCGTCCAAGGGAACGGGCAATTCGAGGTCGCGAACCAGTTTGTTGAGTCGCGCATTTCGTTCGACGTTTCCAATCTGTTCGCGCAAGTTGTTCCCAACGACGCCGCCGATCTCGTCACGGTGAGCGAGCACCTCGTCGAGCGATCCGTATTGCTGAATCCATTTGACCGCGGTCTTTTCGCCGACCTTGTCAACTCCGGGCAGGTTGTCCGACGTTTCCCCTACCAGGGCCGCGATGTCGGGGTATTGGTCAGGACGAATTCCGTATCGTTCTTCGACAGCTGCCGGGGTGTACCGCTTCAGTTCTGACACTCCACGCGCGCTGGGGTACAAGACGGTCACCTTCTCGGTAACGAGTTGGAAGGTGTCGCGATCACCGGATACCACCAACACATCGAGACCCGCGGCTTCTCCCTTGGTCGCCAGCGTCGCGAGGATGTCGTCGGCCTCGAAGTTTTCCATTTGCATGGTCTCGATACGCATGGCTCGAAGGGCTTCCTGGAGCAAGGGAACCTGCCCGATGAACTCGGGTGGGGTTTCGCCTCGAGTTCCCTTGTATTCCGGGTATTCGGCCGTTCTGAACGAATATCGAGAAATATCGAACGCGACGGCGACGTGAGTTGGGTTTTCCGCCTGCAGTATCGTGAGAAACATTGACAAGAAACCGTGGATCGCGTTGGTGTGCTGGCCACCGGAAGTCTGAAACGACTCGAGCGGCAGGGCATAAAAGGCGCGGAACGCGAGCGAATGACCGTCAATAACGAGGAGGGTAGGCTTTTGCGTGTCGCTCACGGCATTAGCCTACCGAGCGCTGCCGACGGAAGGATTGCACTGTGGGAGTACTCGACAACCTTCACCCCGAATTGCAAGAGCGGTTTTCGACGGGCGGAGGGGAATTGACGCGAAAGATGGGAATCGAACTCCTCGAGATCTCTGCTGAACGCTCTGTCGCACGTATGCCCGTCGAAGGTAACCGTCAGGTGGTCGGAATCCTTCACGGCGGTGCCCATGTCGTTCTCGGTGAGACCCTGGGCAGTGTTGCCGCCGCAGTGCACGCCGGCGCTGGTCGTTATGCCGTCGGCATTGACATCAACGCAACGCACACGAAGAGCATCGCTGAGGGCTGGGTCACCGGAACGTGCACCGCGATTTCGCTTGGGAAAACCATCTGTGTTCACGAAATTGTCGTGACGAACGACGCGGGAGAACGACTGTCGACCGTAAGAATTACGAACTTGTTGCGTGACCGATGATCGCAGCCCAATTCATCTTCGAGCCGGGCGAATACGACGACGAGTTCCACAGGCTCGACGACTCAATCGATAACGACGCAAAATCACTGCCTGGGTTTTTAGGCACGGACCGATGGGTGTCTGTGGACGGGCTCAGGATTAACGCGGTCTATTATTTTGACGACATGTCCGCTCTCACCAAACTGGGACGATTCGACGACCATCGGACAGCAAAAAGCCAGGTCGACCGCTGGTACAAGGGATACCGCGTGATCGTGACCGAGGTGACTGCGACCTACGGCAACATGCGCCACATCGCGGCCGGTGACGCCTAAGAAGAGGGATTCAATTGCTCGATGACGGCCTGCGCAACCTCGGTCATCGTCAATCGCCGGTCCATTGAGGCCTTCTGAATCCAGCGGAACGCCTCCGGTTCCGTCAATTTCATCTTTTCTTGCAGCAACCCTTTGGCTCGATCAAGAATTTTTCTCGTCTCAAGCCTCTCAAGCGCGTCGGTCACCTCTGCCTCGACGGCGAGGAGCTCTTGGTGTCGAGAGAACGCCACCTCGATTTGCGGCAACAATCGTTCCGGAGTGAACGGTTTGACGACGTAGGCAATTGCACCAGCCTCGACCGCGCGGGCAACAAACTCTGGTTGGGCGAACGCGGTGAGCATCACCACCGGTGCAAGGCGTTCCTTACCGATTGCCTCGGCGGCGGTCAGTCCGTCCATTTTCGGCATCGTAATATCCATGACAACGAGGTCAGGCCGCAGTTCCCGTGTGAGCTCGATTGCCGCCTCACCGTCCGCTGCCTCACCGACGATATCAAAACCGTTTTCCCGCAGGACCTCGACGATGTCCATTCGGATGAGCGCCTCGTCCTCGGCGACAACAACACGACGCACTACGGTTTCACTCACGCCTTCAGCCTACGGTATCGTTTTCACCTGTAGCCGGATTGGCGGAATGGCAGACGCGAAGCACTCAAAATGCTTTGTCCGTAAGGGCGTGTGGGTTCAAGTCCCACATCCGGCACGACGAGGGGGCGGGGATTATTCCTCGCCCTTTCCCAATTCGCTAGTGTTTGGGCATTTCGGTACCGACCACATGCACACGAATATCATTCGTCGAACCAGCGACTCCAGGAGGAGACCCCGAAATCACGACGACCTTGTCCCCCTTCACCGCAAGCCCCTCCGCGAGAAGCGACTCGTCGACCTCGGTGAACATCTGGTCGGTGTGGGTGACAGGCGCTACGAGGTAGGACGTAATTCCCCAATACAGAGCCATGCGACGACGAATTGCTTCGTTGGTGGCGAATGCCTTCATCGGGATGCGGAAACGGAGTCGTGACATGCGTCGAGCTGAGTCACCGGATTCGGTGAAAACACAAACGTATTTCGCTTCAACGAAATCCGCGACTTCAGCGGCCGCGAGAGTGATCGCTCCACCTTGCGTGCGGGGTTTTGTGCCGAGCGGAAGGATGCGCTCGAGACCATGTTCCTCTGTGTTCTCGATGATTCGTGCCATCGTAGCAACGGTGATTGCAGGAAATGAGCCGACACTGGTTTCGCCCGAAAGCATCACGGCGTCCGCTCCATCGAGAATCGCGTTGGCGACATCCGACGTCTCGGCACGTGTTGGGACCGGCGACGTAATCATCGATTCAAGCATTTGAGTCGCGACGATGACGGGTTTCGCCATACGACGTGCGGCTTCAACAGTGCGCTTTTGAACTAACGGAACTTGTTCCAGGGGTAGTTCGACGCCAAGGTCTCCGCGAGCGACCATGATTGCGTCGAACGCGTCGACGATTTCATCGATTGCTTCGACTGCTTGCGGCTTTTCGATCTTGGCGATAACCGGAAGACGAATGCCCTCTTCCGCCATGATTTCGTGCACACGAGTGACGTCCGCTGCGCTTCGGACGAACGAAAGGGCAATGTAATCGGCCCCGATCCGAAGTCCCCACCGCAGGTCGTCCTCGTCCTTTTCGCTGAGAGCAGGAACGTTGACGGCGACACCGGGCAGGTTTATTCCCTTGTTGTTAGAGACGGTCCCACCAACGACCACCTCGGTTCGAACACGGACGCCATCGGTGTCAAGAACTCGGACGTTCACCTTGCCGTCGTCGATGAGTAGCGTGTCCCCCGCGGCGACGTCCTGAGGTAATCCTTTGAACGTCGTACCGCAGATGTCTTTCGTTCCCTCGATGTCTTCCGTCGTGATGGTAAATATGTCACCAATGGCGAGATCGTGGGGTCCGTCTGCAAATTTGCCGAGACGAATCTTGGGACCCTGCAGGTCAACAAGCACGGCAACAGGCTTACCAAGGTCGGATGCGACCTTTTTGATGTTGGCAAAGACCTCCTCGTGAATGTCGTAGGTACCGTGACTGAGGTTCATACGAGCAACATCCACACCGGCTTCGATTACCGCTCGAATAGTGTCGTAACTGTTCGTTGCCGGACCCAGCGTGGCAACAATCTTTGCGCGTCTCATGGTGTCCTTTGTCGAGAGGTGTGGTCTTCGTTAGAAGTGTATCGGGGCGTCATGTGCGGTGACCGGGACGGGAAGACTCGTGCTGCCACGGAGATACTCGTCCGCGCGCGCCGCGGCGGCTCTCCCCTCGGCTATCGCCCAGACGATCAGTGACGCTCCTCGTCCAGCATCGCCTGCGACAAAAACCCCGGGAATGTTCGTGTCATACGTTCGATTGCGTGCAATGGTGCCGCGCTCTGACAGTTCGACGCGCAGTTGCTCGACGATAACATCCGATTCGATTCCCGTGTAGCCGAGAGCTAGAAGTACGACGTCTGCGGGAAGCGTTTTCTCAGTGCCAATTTTTGGGCGTCGTCCTCCGTCAATGAATTCGGTTTCCGCGACGACAAGACCCGTGAGTTCACCGCGCTCGTTGCCGACAAATTCAACGGTCGAGGCGAGGTACGAGCGTGTTCCGCCCTCCTCGTGGGCAGTCTGAACTTCGAAGAGATTCGGGTCCATCGGCCACGGTTGCGTCGGCGGTCGTTCCAACGGAGGCTTTTTTCCGATCGCGAGGGTCGTAACAGTGGCCGCACCGTGCCGAAGAGCCGTTCCAAGACAATCAGCGCCTGTGTCGCCGCCGCCGAGGATGATGACGTGCTTTCCACCGAGATCTATGTGGCCAGCCGGGCTTTCGCCGGCGACCGCTCTGTTTGACGGAACGAGATAATCCATCGCAAAGTGAATCCCTGACAGTTCCCGACCCTTAATGGGCAAATCCCTCTCGACTGGCGCGCCAGTTGCCACGATAACCGCGTCGTACCTCTCGTTTAGTTCCGCCCAAGTGACGTCGATTCCGACGGCGACTCCGGTTCTAAATCGCGTGCCCTCCTCACTCATCTGCTGAATTCGGCGGTCGATATGACGCTTTTCCATTTTGAAATCCGGAATTCCATAACGAAGCAGTCCGCCGACATGATCACTGCGCTCGTAGACGGCAACGGTGTGTCCAACACGAGTGAGTTGTTGCGCAGCGGCGAGACCTGCTGGGCCAGAACCAACGATTGCGACGGTCTGGCCGGTCAGTCGATCCGGAAGCACGGCATTGATGTATCCCTTTTCCCAGGCGGTGTCGATAATCGCCAGTTCAGATTGTTTGATCGTGACGGCCGGCTGATGGATACCCAAAACGCATGACGATTCACACGGCGCTGGGCAGAGACGCCCTGTGAACTCAGGGAAGTTGTTCGTTGTGTGGAGTCGTTCGATTGCGGAACGCCATTCGTCGCGGTGCACCAGATCGTTAAATTCGGGGATCAGATTACCCAATGGGCAGCCCTGGTGACAGAACGCCACACCGCAGTCCATGCAGCGCCCTGCTTGGCGTTCAACTTGTCCCGATTCGCGCTCCGCGTAAACCTCTTTCCAGTCTCGCAATCGAATTGACACGGGCCGGCGTTCGGGGGTTTCGCGCTTCGGCGTCTTCAAGAATCCTCTGGGGTCAGCCACCGGTCACCTCCATAATCTGCGTCCACACATCATCGCTGTCGGGGTCGATTCCTGCATCGAGTGCTGTGTTTCGGACGATGGTGACCCGTCGGAAGTCTCTCGGTGTAATCGCCGTGACACGCTCACGAGTCGTTGACCAGTCGTTGAGGAGATCGGTCGCATAGAGCGACCCAGTCTCGGCAACGTGGGTGGCGAGCAACTCGTGAACGAACGCGGCACCGTCGTCCGTCAATGGCGTAAGCTCGAGTTCGCCCGACACAATCGCCGCTTGGTTGACGAGAGCGACGTCGAGGTCGAGCACGTAGGCGTATCCCCCGCTCATTCCGGCTCCCAGATTGCGACCAGTAGAGCCAAGAATGAGAGCAAATCCGCCGGTCATGTATTCGAGCGCGTGGTCGCCGGTGCCTTCGACAACAATCGTTGCGCCGGAGTTACGCACTCCGAAACGTTCGCCGACTACTCCAGCGATGAACATTTCACCACTCGTCGCACCGTAGCCGACGACATTTCCCGCAATGATGTTCTCGTTGGAAGGGAAGGTTGATTCACGAGGTTGTCGCAGAGAAATTCGACCACCACTGAGTCCTTTCCCGACGTAGTCGTTGGAATCACCGACGAGGCGCAACGTGATTCCACGCGGGACGAAAGCTCCAAGGGATTGCCCAGCAGAACCCGACAGCGAGATATCGATGGTGTTCGGTTCGAGACCGTTTTCACCGTGTGCTTTGGTCACATAATGACCGAGCATCGTTCCAATCGCCCGGTCGGTATTACGAATATCGGCAGTGAGCGAAATGGGTATTCCGTCGGCAATTGCTTCCGCGGCGTCACGAATGAACGCGTGGTCGATGTGTATCTCAAGCTCGTGGTCCTGTTGACTAACGTTGGAACGTGGGGCGTCCTCTGCAAACACTGGGCCACCAAGCACCGGTGTGAGGTCGAGTCCTTCCGTCTTCCAGTGAGAGACAGCACGGTCCACGTCCAGAATCTCGCGGTGGCCGATCGCTTCCGCCAGTGTTCGGAACCCCAACGACGCGAGAATCTCGCGCACCTCTTCAGCGATGTATTCAAAAAAGGTTTCCACAAATTCAGGTTTACCGCTGAAACGTTGGCGCAAGAGTGGGTTTTGCGTCGCGACGCCAACCGGGCAGGTGTCGAGGTGGCACACGCGCATCAAGATGCACCCACTCACAACCATCGGTGCGGTAGCAAATCCGTATTCCTCTGCTCCAAGAAGCGCAGCAATGACAACATCTCGACCAGTCTTCATCTGCCCGTCGACCTGCAACACGATTCGTCCCCGCATGTCGTTGAGCATGAGAGTTTGTTGGGCCTCGGCAAGCCCAAGTTCCCATGGGGTGCCCGCATGTTTGAGCGAGGACAGTGGACTTGCTCCCGTACCACCGTCGTGTCCCGAAATCAAAATAACGTCGGCCTTGGATTTAGCGACACCGGCGGCGACCGTTCCAACCCCGGCCTCGGATACGAGCTTCACGTGAATTCGAGCGCTGGGATTCGAACGCTTGAGATCAAAAATCAGTTGTTTGAGATCTTCGATCGAGTAGATGTCGTGGTGAGGTGGTGGTGAGATAAGGCCGACACCGGGTGTGCCCATTCGTGTTCGTGCGATCCACGGATAAACCTTGTTCGACGGAAGTTGCCCGCCTTCTCCCGGCTTCGCCCCTTGAGCCATCTTGATCTGAATGTCGTCGGCGTGGGTGAGATACATGCTCGTCACACCGAAACGCCCGCTGGCGACCTGTTTGATCGCACTTCGACGTTCGGGGTCCAGCAGACGCTCGACGGATTCACCGCCCTCCCCGGTATTGGAACGAGCACCAAGTCGGTTCATCGCTATCGCGAGAGTTTCGTGCATTTCTTGCGAGATAGCTCCGTAGGACATCGCGCCTGTAGAGAATCGACGGATGATGTCGTTCGCCGATTCAACTTCATCGAGTGAAACCGGGTCACGGTCGCCGGCGAAACGAAAAAGCCCACGGAGCGTCATCAGCCGTTCGGCTTGTTCATCTACGGCTTTCGTGTAGTCACGGAAGATGTCATATCGCTTCTCCCGTGTGGCGTGTTGCAATTTGAACACGGTCTCCGGATTGAACAAGTGCGGCGGCCCTTCGCGACGCCACGAATACTCTCCACCTACAGGGAGCACTTCGTGGAAGGTCGACGGACTCCCGTAGGCCAAATCGTGCCGTCGACGCGTCTCTTCCGCGATGATGTCCATCGTCACACCGCCGAGAATGCTGGTCACCCCCGTGAAATAGCGATCAACGACTTCGGTACTGAGCCCAATTGCTTCGAACGCCTGTGCACCCGCGTATGACGCGACGGTAGAGATACCCATTTTGGACATTGTTTTGAGAAGACCTTTGCCCAGCGCATAGATGATGTTCGACACAGCCTCTTCGGGTGAAAGTCCGGGGATGCGACCTGTGCGGACCAATAGCTCTGCGGTTTCCATCGCGAGGTACGGATTGATCGCCGAAGCGCCGAACCCAACAAGTGTCGCGACGTGATGTACCTCTCGGACATCGCCCGCTTCGACAATAAGAGACGACTGCATGCGACGACCGGTGCGAATCAGATGGTGGTGGATTGCGGACAGCATCAGCAGTGAAGGGATCGGTGCGAAGTCTTTATCGGAGTCACGGTCGCTGAGAACGACGAACATAGCACCAGCGTCGAGAGCCGAATCGACTTCTTCGCACATTTGATCGAGTCGTTGCTCCATCGCCTTTGCGCCCTCGTCAATTCGATACAAACCTGAGATGGTGTGGGTGACCGCCCGACCGTCTTGCTGGAGGTGAATTACTTTTGCCAGTTCGTCGTTGTCTATTACGGGGAACGACAACGATACCTGGCGAGCGTGCTCTGGTGTCGCGGCCAGTAGGTTTCGTTCTGGACCCAACCCCACGTGAAGAGATGTCACGATTTCTTCGCGAATTGAATCGAGTGGTGGGTTGGTCACCTGAGCGAATTGTTGGGCGAAGTAGTCGAACAGGAGGCGTGGGCGATCTGACAGCACTGCGAGCGGAGAATCGCTTCCCATCGCGCCGAGAGGTTCTGCACCTGATTGCGCCATCGGCATAATCAGTACTCGAACTTCCTCTTCTGTGTAACCGAAGGTCTTCTGCCGACGTTGGACTGATGGTGCGGTGTGGATGATATGTTCCCGCCAGGGGAGTTCTTCTAGAGCAATCGCGTTGTCGTTAACCCACTGTCCCCACGGTTCGCTGGTGGCAATGGAGTTTTTGATTTCGTCGTCTTCGATGATGCGACCGTTGAGCGTGTCCACGAGAAACATGCGCCCGGGTTGCAGCCTGCCTTTTCGGACGACCTTGCGGGGATCGATGTCATAGACGCCGATCTCTGAGGCCATGACTACCAAGCCGTCGTCGGTAACGAGGAATCGACCTGGCCGTAGCCCGTTCCGATCCAGTGTGGCTCCGGCAATCGTTCCATCTGAAAACGCGAGTGCAGCGGGACCGTCCCAGGGTTCCATCAGCGACGAATGGTAACGATAAAAGTCTCGGCGCGCGGAGTCCATTGCGTCGTCGTTTTCCCACGCCTCCGGAACCATCATCATGATGGCGTGGGGTAGCGAGCGACCGGCCAACTCGAGTATCTCGACCACCTCATCGAAGGACGCCGAGTCACTCGCGCCGTCAGTCACAATCGGATAGAGAGCAGTGAGGTCGCCGAGGATCTCGGACGACAATTGCGATTGTCGAGCGTGCATCCAATTTCGGTTCGCGTTGATGGTGTTGATCTCGCCGTTGTGAGCGATATAGCGAAAAGGCTGTGCAAGAGACCACGACGGGAAAGTATTTGTCGAGAATCGTGAGTGGACAACCGCCAGTGTGGATTCGATGCGTTCATCAGAGAGGTCGGGAAAAAACGGCTCTAGTTGAAGTGTTGTCACCATCCCCTTGTAGACAATCGTGCGGCTGGACAGCGACGGGAAATATGTACCCAACTCCCGTTCGGCACGCTTGCGCAGTCGAAACGATTTTCGATCAAGGTCGATGCCAGCCGCTTCACCGTTGGCGTCCGAAACAAAAAGTTGTTCGAACGCTGGCATTACGTCCCGTGCAAGACTTCCGAGGTGTGTCGGGTCGGTTGGGACAGAACGCCAACCCAGAACAGACAGTCCCTCGCTCAAGGCGATTTCTTCGATTCGCTTCTTCTCTTTTCCTCTACCCTCACTATTGAGCGGAAGAAACGCAATTCCAGAGGCATAACGACCGGCCTCGGGTAAATTAAAGGAAACAACTGCGCGGAAAAAGCGGTCGGGTATCTGAATTTGAATTCCGGCTCCGTCACCCGTCCCCGCGTCAGAACCAACCGCGCCGCGATGTTCTAGATTCCTGAGGCATGAAAGGGCGATAGTGATAATGTCGTGTCCCGCTGTGCCGCGCATCGTTGCGACCATCGCGAATCCGCACGAGTCCTTCTCGTGGGTTGGATCATAAAGCCCCGTCCGCACCGGGACGGCGCTGAAGCGCTCAAATGGGTTCAACAGAATCATCGTCCTTCCGGTGTCAGGGACGACGTCGGCCCTCGGTCAACAAACGGAACGCAGAAACATCAACGAGAAGGGCTTGTGGCTCCAGATCGCGACATGGCGGACTCGGCTTCGCCGGCGAGTTCCCCCACGGTATAGGTGTCTCCAGATTCTAGCCCTTTTTCAGATGCAGAGACATATCCGGGGCGGTAACCAGAGGGTTCAAAACCAGGGTGGCGACGTCCCTGCACAAAGAAAATCGCGACTCCGAGTGCGACGGCAGCGACCGCACCCCAGACGTTAACCCGGACGCCCAAGAAGGACTCACTTGGGTCAAGGCGGATTGTTTCGATCGCGACTCGACCGATTCCGTACCACACGAGGTACACCGCAAAGTTGCGTCCCCACTGCAGTGTGAAACGGCGACCCGACCAGATGATGATGACCGCACCGAGAAGATTCCACAACGCTTCGTAAAGGAACGTGGGGTGAAACAGAGTCCCTGGCGGCAGTCCGAGCGGGAAGGCGGGATTGAGCAGGTCGATTTGCAACCCCCACGGCAGATCAGTCGGACCGCCGAACAGTTCTTGGTTGAAATAGTTTCCGAAACGTCCGATCGCTTGGGCGATGATAAGCCCGGGAGCTATCGCGTCGAGAAGGGTTGTAAAACGTAGCCCACTAATGCGACAACCAATCCAGCCCCCAACCGCGCCGAGAATCAGCGCACCAAAAATCGCGAGTCCGCCTTCCCAAACGTAGAAAACCCTTGCGATGTCTTGGCCAGCAAAGTAATCCGCAGGGTGCGTAACGACGTGATACGCCCGACCGCCAACGATACCGAGTGGAATCGCGAATAGCGCGATGTCGAGAATCAACCAGGATTCGACCCCTCGCCCAACGAGTCGGCGGTTCGTGACCACAAGTCCGATGAGGATTCCGAGAAGTATGCAGAGCGCGTAAGCGTGAATAGTCAGATTGAAGGTTGCCCAGCTCGCTCCCATATCACGCAGCCACTCCCCAACATTAAACGACCGCCACTCAATGGGCGGAGAGGGAATACTGGCGAGAATCACGTGAGTCCTTTCGACACATTCAGCCTAATCCTGAAGGGCAGTGAGACCAGCCACCAGTTCGGAAGTGGCACGTGCGACACCCGCAGGCCCATCGGAGGTGAGAGCAGAGACGAGGTGAGAGCCGACGATTGCCCCGGAGGCGTATCCGGTGACACTGCGAACGTGCTCTGCCTTAGAGATTCCGACGCCGACACAGACGCGCTTCGCTCCCAACCCGATGAGGCGATCCACAAGCGAGCGTGCAGCGCCGTCAACATCGGCACGAGCGCCGGTGATGCCCATCGTTGACACCGCATACACAAAACCGCGAGAGCCATTAATCGTCGCGACCAGTCGCTCATCTGTTGACGACGGCGCGGCGAGAAAGACTCGGTCGAGACCGTGGGTGTCTGACGCTGCGAACCATTCTGACGCCTCATCGGGAATCAGATCTGGCGTGATGAGTCCGACTCCCCCTGCTTCTTTCAAGTCTTTGGCGAAACGATCGACCCCGTATTGCACAACCGGGTTCCAATATGTCATCACCAAGATGGGGGTGTCGACCTTCGCGGTCACTCCACGGATAATCTCGAACAACTGCGCGAGCCGGAAACCCCCATCAAGTGCGGCGTTCGTCGCGCGTTGAATTACGACCCCATCCATCACGGGATCGGAATACGGAACACCCAATTCGATGATGTCAACACCGGACTCCGACAGAGCGATCAGGGCCTCAATGCAGGTCTGAACGTCAGGAAAGCCCGCTGGAAGGTAACCCACGAGGACACCACGACCGTCGGCGCGCGCCACATCGATAACTGATTCGACGCGCGAACTCACTGCGTGTCCCTGAGAAAACCGAAATAACGAGCGGCCGTTTCCATGTCCTTGTCTCCACGCCCCGAAAGATTGACAAGGATGATATCCGACGGCGAAAGTGTGCGCGCGAGGTCGAGTGCTCCCGCCAATGCATGCGCGGTCTCGATCGCGGGAATTATTCCCTCGGTCCTAGATAAGTCCAGCATTCCCTGCATCGCTTCGGCATCAGAGATACCAACGTAGGTTGCGCGCCCGCTGTCTTTGAGCCACGCATGTTCTGGTCCGATGCCCGGGTAATCGAGCCCCGCCGAAATCGAGTGTGATTCGATCGTCTGTCCGTCGTCGTCCTGGAGAACGTAGGTTTTTGCGCCGTGCAAAACACCAGGGCGTCCTCGCTGCAGCGTGGCAGCATGGCGCGGTGTGTCCATCCCGTCGCCGGCCGCTTCGTAACCAATTAGTGCGACGTCGTCATCCAGGAACGCATGGAAGATGCCCATCGCGTTAGAGCCACCACCAACACACGCCACAACCGCTGTCGGTAGCCGACCCTCAGCCTCGAGGATCTGCTCGCGCGCTTCATTCCCAATGATCGAGTGAAAGTCCCGAACCATCACGGGGAACGGATGCGGACCGGCAACGGTGCCGAGAAGGTAATGGGTGTCTGCGACGTTGGCGACCCAATCACGCATCGCCTCGTTGATCGCGTCCTTGAGTGTCCGAGAACCATGCACGACCGGCACAACGTCAGCCCCCAGTAGCTTCATTCGCGCAACATTGAGCGCTTGTCGTTCTGTGTCAACTTCACCCATATAGACAACACAGGACATACCCATCAATGCAGCCGCGGTCGCAGTGGCCACACCGTGCTGTCCGGCTCCGGTCTCGGCGATGAGTCGAGTCTTGCCGAGTCGCTTCGCGAGAAGAGCTTGACCGAGGACGTTGTTAATCTTGTGTGAGCCGGTGTGGTTGAGATCTTCGCGCTTGAGCAAGATTCGCGCACCGCCCGCGAGAGCAGCAAACCGAGACGCCTCGGTGATGATGGAGGGTCGACCCGTATACGAGCGATGGAGTTCGGCGAGTTCCGCTTGAAACACCGCGTCGGTCTTTGCGGCGGTATACGCTGCGTCGAGCTCATCCAACGCTGCGATGAGCGCTTCAGGCACGAAGCGACCACCGTATTCGCCAAAATACGGACCTAGTTCTGCGCGCAGGGACATCAACTCACCTCTCGGAATTGTTCGACTACTGAGCGTGGATTCCCAGCCGTGACAAGCGCTTCACCGACGAGAACTGCGTCAGCGCCCGCATCTCGATAGGCACGAACATCGTCCACAGTATTGACTGCGGATTCGGCCACCGCGATGGCATCTGCGGGGATGAGATCTCGAACCGAGGCGAACAACGTTCGATCTAGTTCGAAGGTTGAGAGGTCTCGTGCATTAACGCCAACTAATCCGGCTCCGATGTCGGCGGCCATTCGGACCTCGTCGCCAGAATGCGTTTCGACAAGAACAGTCAAACCCAATTGGCGGGAGAACTCGTGAAGTCGTTCGAGGACGGCAGCGTCGAGTGCCGCGGCAATCAACAAAACGATGTCCGCTCCGATCGCGCGTGCCTCAAGGATCTGATATTCCTCAGAAATGAAATCTTTGCGTAACAACGGAACCTCGACACGTTCTCGAACGTCCGTGAGGTCACGCAGTGAGCCACCGAAGCGCCGTTCTTCGGTCAACACTGAAATTGCATCCGCTCCGCCTTCGACGTAAGACTCTGCAAGCGCGGGGGCATCATCAATCAACGCGAGATCGCCCTTGGACGGACTCGCACGCTTAATCTCGGCAATAAGGCGAATATGCGTAGTCGCAGCCAGTGCGTGATAACCATCAATTGGTTCGCGCGAGCGCAGGGCGCGACGTTCGATCTCTGCGTAGGAGACGCTTTTTCGCCTAGTGGCCGCGTCCTCGAGAGCACCAGCGGTCAGGGCCTCCAGCACGACTAGTGGTTGACCTTCGTCTTTGAACCGCCAACGCCGTAGCCACCCTTAGCCAGGAGCGAGCCGATGAGTGGACCGATAGCAAGTAGAGAGGCGCTCGCCCAGACAAGTACCGGTTGGTCGAACCAGAAAAACAGCGTGCCCGCCGTGGCGCCGATGAGCATAATTGCCACTGCGGTCCATGCGGCGGGAGAAGAGCCGTGTCCAGGGTCGTGCGCGTCGTTCATCTCGTTCCTCCTGCACGTCAGTCTAGCGCGGGATGGAGTGCGTTCGCCGCGGCTATCGCCCTCAGCGGAGCAGCCGCCTTATTGACCGTCTCGTCGTACTCACTCTGTGGAATCGAATCTGCGACAATCCCGGCACCGGCTTGAACCGAAGCAACTGTGCCGACCAGAACTGCGGTTCGAATCGCAATCGCGAGGTCTGAATCGCCACCGAAACCGATGTACCCGACGACTCCCCCATACACGCCGCGGCCAGCTGGTTCGAGTTCGTCGATGATTTCCAACGCCCGCGGTTTCGGAGCCCCAGAGAGAGTTCCTGCGGGGAAGGTAGCTCGAAAGACGTCGATCGGAGTGGACCCCGGCGCGAGTTCTCCTTCGACACTCGAGACGAGGTGCATGATGTGCGAGAAGCGTTCGACGTTCATGAACTCGGTGACCTCCACCGTCCCGGGGATACACACGCGCGATAGGTCGTTACGCGCAAGATCAACCAGCATCAAATGTTCGGCACGTTCCTTGGCGTCAGCCAAAAGCCCCTCGGCGAACTGCGCGTCGCGTTCGGGTGTCTCACCGCGCGGGCGACTACCCGCGATGGGATGGCTGAATACTCGACCGTTGTTCACCTTCACAAGAGCTTCGGGCGAGGAACCCACCACGGCAATTGGAGTTCCATCGGCACTTTCGAGGTTAAGCAGGTACATATAGGGCGATGGGTTTAGCGCACGCAACATTCGGTAGACATCGGTGCTCGAGGCCGTGACATCTGTGTCGAAGCGCTGTGAGATTACGACCTGGAAGACGTCCCCATCACGAATGAAATGTTGTCCCTTCGCCACTGATTCGAGGAATTTATGCTTTTCGGTGCGATGTGTAGGGTTCGGCGCGACGGTTTCGGGTGGCTCTAATGGAGCGAGTTGCAGTGCGGTTCGAAGGCTCGCCGTTATGTCTCCGAGTCGAGACTGTGCAGACTCCCACAATTGGTCAAGGTCGTCGGTTACAAGAACCGCGGTCGCAACGTGCAGAAGCGAAGATCGATGGTCAAAAACCAGCAAGTCGCGAACAAACAGCAGTGACTGCGCAGGCACTCCCGACTCGTCAACCGGAGCATCCGGAAGATTCTCAAGTTCGCGAACAGTGTCCCAGCCGAGATAGCCAACCAATCCGCTCGTCAATGGAGGCAATTCGGTCGGAGCGGGTGATGCCCAACGTGCGTAGAGCACATCAAGTGCAGCGAGCCGCGAGGTAGGGACCGTGCCGCCGAATGCACGGTCTTCCGACAACCCGTTATCGAGCCAGACTGACGCATTGTCTCGTTCGGTGAGACACCCCCACGCCGAGAGCCCGACAAAGGAGTAGCGTGACCAAATTCCGCCCTGTTCCGCGGATTCCAGCAGGAACGTGCCCGGCCGGCCGTCTGTGAGATGCGAATAGAGTGCGACCGGCGAAACTGAATCAACGAATACCGACCGAATGACCGTCACAACGGGCCCAGCCGCGGCCGCGGCGTCGAATTCAGCCCGTGTGGTGGTCATGCGATCGCGCCTCCTGGTCGTCGGTAATGGGCTTGCGGCTGAGAAACGGCAGTTGTGAGAACTCGTTAGCCCGGTCGGGTTAACGAACCGCGAGAAGGTCGATGACGAAGACGAGCGTCTGACCAGAGAGCCGGTGGCCTCCCCCAGCGGGACCATAGGCCCACATCGGGGGACAAATGAGTTTCCTGCGACCGCCGACCTTCATTCCGGGGATGCCTTCTTGCCAACCGCGAATCAAACCGTTGAGCGGGAATTCGATGCTTTCGCCGCGATTCCACGACGCATCGAACTCTTCGCCCTCGAAGGTCACACCGAGGTAGTGAACTTCAACGTTTCCTCCAGGAGTTGCCTCGTCGCCTTCACCAACCGTGATGTCTTCGATGACGAGTTCCGTCGGCTCTGGTCCAAGGGTGGGTTCGATTTCAGGCTTAATCATTGTGCTCCTCGTGATGTGAATGTTCTCGGGCAATCCTACGGAGATTCTCGATGGCGAATGCGGGATTGTCCGCACCGTAGACCGCAGACCCCGCGACGAATGTGTCCGCGCCCGCCTCCGCAGCGAGTTCGATTGTGAGCGCGTCGACTCCGCCATCGACCTGAATCCAGAAGTCAGTGCCGGTCGTGGCGCGAAAAGCGGCGACGGCGCGCACCTTGTCCATCTGGTCCGTCATAAACTTTTGACCACCGAACCCCGGCTCAACCGTCATCACGAGAATCTGATCGAAGTGGTGGGCGATCTCTTCGACGTCTGAAAAGTGTGTTGCCGGCTTGAGCGCCAATCCAACCCTCGAGCCAATCGAACGGATGACCGCAGCAGTGGCGACGGGATCTCTCGTTGCCTCGATATGGAGCGTGACAGATTCTGCACCCAACTCGGCGTAGCCCGGCGCCCAGCGATCCTGATCGGCAATCATCAAGTGAACGTCGAGAGGAATTGGTGACGTCGACTTGATGCGTTCCACCATTTGCGGACCAAAAGTGAGATTCGGAACAAAGTGATTGTCCATGACATCAACGTGGGCGAAATCGGCGTTGTCAATCCGCGCGAGATCGTGTGCCATATTGGCGAAATCGGCGCTCAGAATGCTGGGGTTAATTCGAACGGTCATTGGCGTCAGGCTATCGCGTCCGACGAATCAACTGGATGAACATCGCATCGGTGTGGTGTCGATGCGGATACAACTGCACGGCACTCCCGCGCTGTGCGTTGAGAATAGACGGGGCGACGGTCGTGAGGATCGTTGCCGTGTCAACCGTTTCGGCTTCGGGGTGTTCAGCGATAGACGCGGCGACGACCTCGGTCGTTTCAGCCGCGAGCGGCGAACAAGTCACGTAGGCCACGACTCCACCGACGGTGAGGCTGCCGATCGCACCGGAGAGCAATTCGCGCTGCAACGGCACCAAATCAACCAGGTCGTCCGGCTGCTTTCGCCATCTCGACTCCGCACGCCGACGAAGCGAACCGAGACCCGTGCACGGCGCATCGACGAGAATGCGGTCGAACGTGTTCGAGTTCTCTGCACACAATTCGCGACCGTCGCGGACTGACACTGCGACGCTGTCGCCGAAGGGTGCCAGCGAACGACGCACGAGTTCGGCGCGATGTGGCAGGACTTCATTTGCCTCGAGGGAAACGCCATGGGGGTTTCCTGTGGCGGCAAGCAACGCAGTTTTACCCCCCGGCCCTGCACAGAGATCCAGCCAACGCTCGTTCGGTTGAATGGGGAACGCATGCGTCAGAACCAAAACAGCGAGTTGCGAACCCTCGTCCTGGACGCGAACCACCCCGTCGGAAATGCCCGCGACATCGGACAGAGACCCGCCTTCAGATCGAAATCCGTATGGCGAGTATTCGGTGTGTTGTGCGCCGACGGGACGAATTGCAAGACCAGGGAGTGCGATGAGCGTCGGAACCGGCGGCTCATTGTTGGCGGACAGAAGGTCTGAAACTTCACCAGCTCCGACCAATTCGATGAATTCTCTGACTATCCATTCGGGGTGCGAGTGGCGCACCGCGAGCGCATGGGTCTCAGATGCGTTTTCGGTCACAGTTGCGATCCATTCCTCTGCTGTACGGCGTGACACAGCCCGAAGAGTTGCGTTCACGAACCCCGCCGCGCGTCGAAATCGACGATTCGCCTGATTGACCCACTCGTTGATGATGTGTGGCGGGTCACGGCGCACCAGGAGCTCGTAGGTGGCAAGGCGCAAAAGGTCACGTACGTCAGAATCGACGCGCTCGAGCGGTCCGTTCACGCATTCATCGAGCACAGCGTCCAATAATCCGCGCCAGCGCAACGCGCCGTAAGTGAGGTCCGTCGCATGACCAGAGTCACGTGAACTCAGGCGCGCATCACGAATCGCACTCGGAAGAATGAGATTCGAATAGGCGTCATCATCTCGCACACGGGCCGTAACATCCAGCGCGACTTCTCGCGCAGTCGTCATTCAAACACCACGCTAGCGCGTTGTCCTCGAGCCCACGCCATCGCCGACATTGCAATTTTTCCGGCCGGCTTGACCTCCAACAATTCAACGGACGATTCGGCTGTTCCTACATACACACGGCCATCACTGACAACGACATTGCCTCGCGGGAACGGTGGGCCAATCTGACTGGCAACTCCAAGAACTGCTAGCACGTCCCCGTGGCATGTCGTGTGTGCACCCGGTTCGCGGGTTACGGCTCGTATTCGTTGGATTACCGTTGCCGCGCCGAGAGACCAGTCAATCCGACCATCTTCGCGGGTCAACTTCGGCGCAAAACTAGGTTCGCCAATCTGCGCGACTGCACTGATCGCGTCGGTCGTGATCAAACGGAGAGTTCCAATGAATTCATCCGTCGTGCTCGTCGCGAGTCGGGTTAGTGCGTCGGATGCGGTCTCGTCGTCCTCAAACGGGACTGTTCGGCTGAAGTACACAGGTCCGGCATCAAGTTCATCCACGAGACGAAAAATGGAGATGCCCGTGGAGGGCTCTCCGTCCCACATCGCCCGTTGCACCGGAGCCGCTCCGCGATATTTTGGCAATACAGAGAAATGGACATTGACCCATCCATGGGCAGGTACATCGAGTAGCCGTCGCGGCACCATTCCCCCATAGGCGACAACCACGGCAATTTCCACCTCCGGAATGTCGACGTCACGGAGAGAGTTGGTTTTAATGACCGTGAGGTCTAGTTCTTCAGCGACCGTCGCAATCGCCGTGGGGGTCAGCACACCCTTTCGACCCTGACGTGAGTCCTCCCTCGTGATCACCGCACGAATATCGAACTGAGCGTCGTGGAGTGCCCGCAAATACGGTTCCGCAACATCGGGGCTACCCGCGAAAACGATGGGTGTACTCATGTGTTCATTGTTTCAGTCATTGTCTACGTCGTCGAAAATTGTGAGGTCGTCACAATGGACGCGAATCCCCGTCGCGTTCTTTGAGACGGTGTGAACACGAATGGCGGAAATCACAGTGGGTGCCGATCGATAGTCAACCAGAATAACGATTCGGAACGAATCGCCATCCTTCGCGGGTCCCATCACGCGGTGACCCGTCACCTCATCGAGTTCACGAACGGCTTGAAGATCCGCGATGGTTCCGCGCACGGCGATGGCTCGACTCGACGGTGGAAATCCCAGAGCGCGTCGTTCCCGCAACTCTGTCTCGACGATTGACTCCCATTGGTTTGTCGCGAAAAGACTGGCGAAAGCACCATCAACGTTAGCCAGCACAACGGAAGCGTCATCCGCCGCGAGACCGGCCGCATGACCCCACCACCGCAGACAATTCTCTGAGGTGCGTAGCCCCGGGCGTTGTAGTTCCTTGTCTCCGTCAACGATGAGGACCGCCTCATATCCGCCAGCGACGATTGGCTCGGCTCCGCGCGTCGCGATGACGAGTGAAGGGCGACGCGGAACTTCGAGGGCGCGGTGTTCGCCGTCTGCGACCACAACTGGCACGCCCGGAAATGCTCGTCCCAATTCTTCGGCAGTGCGAACCGATCCGACCCCGGACCATGCCGTCTCACGCCCCGAACAGTGAGAGCACTTCACGCCGATGGGCGCTAGTCCACAGACTCGACACAGCACTGTTCCGTCGCGATTTCCCGACAACAAGGAACGACACGTTCCGCACCGGTGAGGAGTTCTACAATCGGCACACACGACCTGTGGCGTGAAGCCTGGGCGCGAGACTTGTACAAGAACCGGACCACGTTCCAATGCGGCGCGCAATACTCGCCATCCGCTGGTGGGGATGCGCGCCCGCGAGGCAAAACCGTCGTCCGTAACGTCGTTCGCTAACATGACCGTTGGCCTGACCGGGATCGTTGTCGTTGGCTCAACAAAACCGAGTTCGACGAAGCGGGCCGATTCGACCGACGGTGTAATCGACGCGAAGACGAGCCTTCCACCCTCAATCGAATTTCGAACGACTGCCGCGTCCCTCGCGTGAACGTAGGGAGTATGTGGCTCTTCTAGCAATGGGTCGGATTCATCGACGACGACAAGGAGCTCGAGGTCGACCACCGGAGCATAGACCGCAGCTCGCGTCCCGATGACGACCCGTGCCTCACCCGAAAGGATGTCAAGGTAGCGCCCGTAACGTTCCGACGGAGTCCCCGACGAATCGACGGTAACGTGCGGTACGTCCTCCAGAGCGCGACTGAGGAGCGCAAGGTCACGCCAATCGGGCACAACAACTATCACTCCAGCCTCGGCAACTCTGACAAGATCCGCTATTTGGCTAAGCGAGCGGAGAGTTGGTCCCTGAGTGGTTTCTGACACGCCGGCGTCAAGACTCATCACCGAGCGAATGGACGGACGCGGGGTCGGCATCACGTGTGCGGCGATTGAACGCCCTTTTTCTATTCGAACGCCACGTTTGGGAATCGCAACTCGTAGCACATCGGCCACCCCGCCGCCGTTACGGTCCGCGACAGTTCGCGCGAGTACCCACAATGCCGGAGTTAGCACAGGTACGGAACCGTTTGCCGACTCGATTTCAGACAAGGAAACTCCCGGGGTCGGCGTATCCGAGATGTCGACAACATAGGCGTCAATGCGCCGAGAGCCGCCTTTGCCCAGCGGCACCCGGACCCTGCCACCGACGACAACCTCGTCTGAAAGTTCGTCTGGTATCAGATAGTCGAGTAACCGGTCGAGTCGCGGCACGGGCGATTCAACAATGACATGGGCAACGCGTCGCGACACAGTTACCTGGTTTCGGCAAGAGCCGCACGAATGGCGTCGACGCGATCGAGACGCTCCCACGTGAAGTTCTCTCCCTCACGACCGAAATGCCCGTAGGTTGCTGTCTCGCGAAAATTTCGATTGAGAAGGTCCAAGTCACGGATGATGGCGGCTGGACGCAAATCGAAAACAGATTCGAGCACGCGTTGAATCGTCTCTAGAGGCACCGTCTCCGTGCCAAATGCTTCGACATATAGTCCAATCGGTTCAGCGACTCCGATCGCATAGGCGACCTGTACCTCGAGCCGGTCGGCCAACCCAGCGGCAACCGCGTTTTTTGCGACCCACCGCATCGCATACGCCCCCGAACGGTCAACCTTTGACGGGTCTTTCCCTGAAAACGCTCCTCCCCCGTGCCGAGAAGCGCCACCGTAGGTGTCAACGATGATTTTACGGCCAGTCAAGCCAGCATCGCTTCCCGGTCCGCCGTGCTCAAAAGACCCGGACGGATTGATGAAATACGCCACAGAATTCATATCGAGACCCGAGCCCGTGAAAACAGGATCGATGACGTGTTCACGAATATCTTCGGACATTCGCTCCTGCGAGATGGGTAGTCCCTCGATGTTTGGCGCATGTTGTGAGGAGATGACGATGGTGTCGACGCTACGGGGTACCTGCCCGTCGTACCCGATGGTCACCTGGGTTTTCCCATCCGGTCGAAGATACGAAAGGATGCCCGATTTACGAACATGCTCGAGTCGTTCTGCCAGGCGGTGCGCGTAGAAGATCGGAGCGGGCATAAACACCGACGTTTCCGTGCACGCATA
>CAEZVJ010000003.1_pt1 | contig 21887 bp, 22 predicted proteins | sample 7264711 | NCBI WGS metagenome assembly CAEZVJ01 (sample SAMEA6813853, study PRJEB35770) | uncultured Microbacteriaceae bacterium | biome: Freshwater; feature: Freshwater reservoir; material: water | place: Czech Republic | collected 2017-05-23 | depth 0.5m m
CGTCAACAACGTCTCCGGCAGAGCCGAGGCCAGTGACCTCGTGAGTGAGAATAAGTTTTGCCATTGTCGTACTCCTTAACGGCCAGCGCCGGCGTAGGGAAGAAGAGCCATTTCGCGTGCGTTCTTCACTGCACGAGCAATGAGACGCTGCTCCTGAACCGAAACGCCCGTGATTCGACGCGAACGAATCTTTCCGCGCTCCGAAATGAACTTGCGAAGGGTTGCGACGTCTTTGTAGTCAATGACGTCAATCTTGATTGCGCGTGCGGGGGGAAGAACTTTAGCGCCCTTACCCACGCGCGGCTTGCGGCGGTCGCCGGTTGCCTTTCCTGCCATGATTATTCCTTTTCGTGAAGAGTTAGTTAGAACGGAGCGTCGTCGTTAGAGGGCTCGGTCGAGCCGGCACCCCAGGGGTCGCCGCCAGCAACAGGGGCAGCCGGGGCCGACCATTCGTTGCCGCCCGCGGGAGCAGACCAGTCGCTGTTTCCGCCGCCGCTTGCTGCCGAACCCGGTGCGCGAGTGACGGCTGCGGTTGCATATCGAAGCGAAGGGCCGATCTCGTCAACCTCGAGTTCAATCGAGGTTCGCTTTTCGCCTTCCTTCGTTTCAAAAGAACGCTGACGGAGTCGGCCTGTCGCGACAACACGCGATCCTTTCGACAACGACGAGGCGACATGCTCGGCGAATTCACGCCACACGCTTGCACGAAGGAACAGCGCTTCGCCGTCCTTCCACTCGTTACTCGCTCGGTCGAAAGTTCGAGGAGTCGATGCGATTGTGAAATTCGCAACGGCAACACCGTTCTGCGTGTAGCGAAGTTCGGGGTCGGCCGTGAGGTTGCCGACAACCGTGATGACTGTGTCGTTAGCCATGGTGGTTACTCCGCACTCGCTTCAGCGAGCGTTGCTGCTTCGGCCGCTTCGATAGCCTGCGACGCAATTCGAGCTACAGCTTCGTCCGCGCGAAGGACCTTGGTGCGCATGATCGACTCGTTGAGTCGAAGCTGGCGCTCAAGTTCCTGCGTGGTCGCGGGGTCCGCGGTGAAGTTGATGACGGCGTAGATGCCTTCGGTCTTCTTCTGGATTTCGTAGGACAAACGGCGACGGCCCCACAAATCGACGTTGTCAACAGTTCCTCCACCGTTGGTGATGACACTCAGGAACTTCTCAAGTGTCGGTTGTACGGTGCGCTCATCGACCTCGGGGTCGAGAATCACCATTATTTCATAGGGATGCATGACGTAACCCACCTCCTCTGGACTCGGCGGCTACAGAATTTCTGCAGCAGGAGGGTTGTGCATCTAGTGCATGCTGCCCTGTGGGCAACCGTCCAAGAATAGCCGAAAGAAGCGCTCAGGACAATTCGCGTCCGGCGGCCCAGGATCGAAGTCGTTTTTCTGCCTCCTCAACACCGAGCGGACCCTCGTCCAAACGAAGTTCCATGAGGAACGCGCGCGCCTCACCAACAAGACGACCGGGCCCCACATCGAGAATCGTCATGATCTGGTCACCGTCCAAGTCGGGGCGGATCGCGTCGATCTCCTCGCGTTCACGGATGGCAGAGATTCGCTCCTCAAGGTCGGTATAAGCCGCATCCATGAGTGCGAGCTTTCTGTCGTTTCTGGTCGTGACATCACTGCGAACAAGAATGTGCAAACGCTCAAGTTCCTCGCCGGCGTCCCTGACATAACGGCGAACCGCCGAGTCCGTCCATTCCCCCTCGCTATATCCAAAGAAACGCAGATGCAATCGGATTAGATTGCATACGCGAGCGATGGTGTCGTTATCGAATCGCAGGGCGTGCAATCTCTTCTTGGCAAGACGCGCACCCGCCACGTCATGGCCATAGAAGGTCACAACCTTGGCGTTGTCGAACGACCGTGTCATCGGCTTACCGATATCGTGCAACAGCGCGGCCAGGCGACCGATGAGGTCGGGTGGCGAATCCGGGAAACGTTGGAGTTCCAGCGCAATCGACTTTGTCAGCACCGTGAGCGAATGTTCGTAGACGTCCTTGTGACGACCGTGTTCGTCGTGTTCACGAATGAGAACGGGGATTTCGGGGAATACGCGATCGAGAATTCCCGTGTCCACAAGTGTTCGGACGCCGGGAACGGGGTCTGGGGCACTGATGAGTTTGATGAATTCGTCCCGAACGCGTTCCGCGCTAATCATCAGAATTGAGTCCGCGAGTGCGGTCATCGCGGTGACGACCTCGGGGGCGAGAACAAATTGCAGTTGTGCGACAAAGCGTGCAGCCCGCATCATCCGAAGCGGATCATCCGCAAAGGATTGTTCTGGTGTGCCCGGTGTCCGCAGTCGTTTCGCGACAAGATCGTCGAATCCTCCGCTGGGGTCAACGAGCGACAGATCAGGGAGCGAGAGAGCCATGGCGTTGACCGTGAAATCTCGGCGTAACAGGTCGTCGTCGATTCGATTCCCAAACGCCACAATCGGCTTGCGGTTCTCGCGGTCATACGTGTCGCTTCGATAGGTCGTAATTTCAACCTGCTCGCCTTGCACGCGAGCGCCAATTGTGCCGAAGTCGCGACCAATGTCCCACGTGGTTGTCGAAATTGGGCCGACCACGCGCAGGATCTCATCGGGGGTCGCGTTCGTTGCAAAATCAAGGTCAGTGAGTGCCCGACCAAGAAAGGCGTCACGCACTGGCCCGCCAACGAGAGCAAGCTCGAATCCGGCTTCCACAAAGGCAGCGGTCAACGTCGAAACGGTTCCGCTGCCGGCGAGGGCCGTCAATCTCGCCATGGCCTCCGCCACGCTCTCCATATCGCTTCAGTCTAGACTTACCGCTATGTCGGCCGTCGAAAAAGTTGGGGTTCGTCGCGCTCGCGTCAGCCTTGCCGTCGCGGCAATTTTCGCGCTTTTCGGTTTCGGCGCGGCCCCTGCGGAAGCCACATCTCGACCTACGTTTTCCGTACTCGTTCCCATCGTCGCCCCCGGATCGTTGTCCGACTTGATTGCTGCGGACGAGTTAACGGCCCTGGTGTCGCGGGGCGGTTCATGGGCTCAGCTAACGTCAGCCGCGATCTCGCATGGTGCAACGATCGCCATTGACTCGCGAATCGTTTCCAGCATCGAGGCGCTTGGGCCGAAAGCGCCCGCGTTTGTATCCGCGTGGTTAAACTCCGTAACACGATCTCGGCCAATTTATTTGCCGTGGGGAAACGCAGACCCGTTCGTGATTGCCGACAGTGGGCCGAGCTACCGGGTCTCGACTATCCAACTGAGTGAAATTTCGGGTGTCCCCTCGGCGGACATCACCGGTTGGCCAACCGGTCGAGCGGGAGACGCACTAAGTCTGAGTATCATCGAGAAATTGGGATTCGGGCGACTCATCGCGGACGACGAGATGTTTCCTGGACTAGCAAATGCCTATTCCTCTGATGCAAGCGCATCAATCGCCGAAGCGGTCGCACCCGGTTCCGAAGTCGACCCAGTTGCCGTAGCAACGCTCCTACGCGACTCATCGAACAGCCGCCTGGCCCTCGTTCTTCCGCGCGACCCCAGCGCTATCGACGCGAAGCGTGCGGTTGCCTTCCTCAACGCGTTGGACCAAGAATCCGAAAGCTTGATTCGTTTCACACCCGCTGTGGTGACAAATGACACGATCGCAAACTTCCACGACGTTCCCTCTGCATCCATCGGGTCACTGATGTCTCAACATCGCCTCGACCGTCTAGTGTCCGAGATGGCCTTAGATCCCCGCGTAATCACCACTGCGCGCCTTCGTCAACTCTGCGTCGTCGCGGGGCTAGTCGCCACCTCTCGCTTCCCTGGAGTAGTTCGCGAATACACCCGAACCGCTAAAACTTACGAGGACTTTGTTTCGTTCTCGATCGGAAGCGATTTCACTGTCCTCGCCAATTCAGCCGAATTGCCATTGACAATCACTAACGCCTCCGCAACCGACATCACCATCATCGCCACCGTCAATTCATTATCGGGAATTGTCAGCATCCCGACGCCGAACCAGACAATCATGATTCCATCCGGTTCTAGTGCCCAGGTCACGGTCCCGATGATCTCGGTTGCGAACGGAAAAACGTCACTTCGAGCAACGCTGACGACATCAAGTGGGCTCGTCATCAGCGACCCAGTGTTCATTGAAATCGACGTCCAAGCGCAATGGGAGGGCATCACTCTCGTGATCTTTATCGCCATTGTGGCGGCCATCATGAGTATTGGAATCACCCGAACTATTCGTGATCGGCGACGTCGCTCATGACGAACCGAATTGGCCGATCGTCCATCCTTCTGGCGTCTGGAACAGTCGTGTCACGAATCCTCGGCTTTGTGAGCGCGGTGGTTCTAGCCCGCACGGTTGGCTTGATTGGTTCCGGCGCTGATGCATTCGCGTTAGCAAACCAGTTACCAAACAATGTTTATGCGATTGTTGCGGGCGGATTACTCAGTGCTGTGTTCGTCCCGCAAATTATCAACGCGCAACTTCATTCAGATGGCGGTGAGAAGTTCGTCAATCGCCTCCTGACCCTTGGCCTGTCTGTTGTTCTTGTAGTCACCGTTGTTGCAGTGGCCGCTGCACCGTTTCTCGTCGCCGTATACACCCAGCACACGACAGACACCGGGGGTCACGGTTTCGGACCGGCAGAGCTAGGGCTCGCGACTGCGTTCGCCTGGTGGTGTCTGCCCCAAGTCTTCTTTTATGCGGCGTACAGCCTGGTCGGCGAGGTCCTCAATGCGAAAGGCGTCTTTGGTCCATTTACGTGGGCGCCCGCTCTCAATAACGTCGTCGCTATCGCAGGAATGCTGTGGTTCGGACAACATTTCACGGGAAGTGTCTCCGTTGCAGCGGACTGGGACGCGACCGAAGTGGCCATCCTTGCAGGTACCGCGACACTCGGTGTCGTTGTCCAAGCAGTCGCCCTGTTCGGCTTCCTCGGTCGTGCCTCAATACGTTTTCGACCCGATTTCCGCTTCCGCGGCGTGGGGCTCGGGGCAACGACCAAGTTGGCGGCGTGGACATTTGGAATGATTGTAGTGACCCAAGTTGCTGGAATTGTCCAAAGCAACATTGCGTCACTGGCAACCGCCTACGGAGAGCCGGGCCTGGCAGTTCTTCGGTTTGGCTGGCTCGTTTTCATGCTTCCACATTCTGTGATTACGGTGTCCCTCGGAACCGCGTATTTCACGCAGATGAGCACCGCCGTTAGGGATAAGCAATGGGATCGGCTCGAGTCCGACATTCGCGAATCGTTGGCCCGCATTTCGTTATTCATGGTCATTAGTGCCGGCGTGCTGTGGTTGACCGCAACGCACGTCGCGAATGTGTTCGCAGGCGAAGCTGGGAACGGAATGGCGGACGTCATCGCCTTTTTCACTTTCGGACTGGTTCCGTTCGGTGTTGTCTTTGTTCTACAGAGAATCTTCTACGCACTGGAAGACACCAAAACGCCATTTTTTGTGCAGCTAATTCAGTCAGCAGTCTTCACAATCGGGGCGTTGTTGACAGGGGCAGGACCTGTTTCCCTGATTGCAAACGGAATCGCGGTGTCGATGAGCGTCTCAATATTCGTTCACGCAATCCTGATGGTGATCTTTGTGCGGCGGAGACTAGGTCACCTCGGTGGAAAATTACTGGGGCTAGCATTTGCCCGTTTTGTGATTGCCCTGGTCCCCGCCCTCGGCGTCGGATTCATTGTCCGCGGGACCTTGCCTACAGCACCGGCTTCGATAGAGCTGTCGGTTCTGTGGTCCATTGTCATTGCTGGTGCAATGGGGGCCGTCTACCTCTGCGTACTCTTGATGTTGCGTGACAAATCAGCCCACGATCTCGTCGCGCCCCTGCGTCGACTGGGGAATAAGCGACCATAAACTCGAATTACGACTGTTGTCGGAAGGAAAACTGTGCGCGAACTTGTCATTATCGGGTCTGGTCCAGCCGGGTACACCGCTGCCATCTATGCGGCGCGTGCCGAACTGAAACCCCTCGTCATTGCCTCGAGTGTTGAGATGGGTGGTGACCTGATGAAGACGACCGACGTCGACAACTATCCCGGGTTCCCCGAAGGCGTGATGGGTCCCGATCTCATGATGGGGATGCAAGCGCAAGCCGAACGTTTCGGAGCAGAACTGGTCTTTGACGACGCGACAGTTGTTGAACTCGATGGTCCAATTAAAAAAATCACGCTCGGGAACGGCGAAGTCATTGAGTCGAAGGCGGTCATTTTGTCGATGGGCAGCCAATATCGTCACCTCGGGCTCGACGACGAAAAACGTCTGTCCGGTTTCGGAGTCTCGTGGTGCGCTACGTGCGACGGCGCGTTTTTCCGCAATCGAACGGTCGCCGTCGTTGGCGGCGGAGACTCGGCAATGGAAGAAGCGACATTCCTGACCAAGTTCGCTGACACGGTGTATGTGGTTCACCGTTCCGACCAGTTCCGCGCGTCGCCCGCGATGCTCGCTCGTGCCACAGCCGACCCAAAGATTCAATTTGTCACGAACGCAGCAGTGACGGGAATTGTCGGCGCAGACGCCGTATCCGGGATCACGTTGGAAATGTCGGACGGCTCGACCTCCACGCTCGACATCGACGGGCTATTCATTGCAATTGGTTCTGACCCTCGCACGAGCCTGATCGCGAAACAAGTAACACTCACCGAGACGGGGAATGTTGCCGTCGATGGACGATCGTCGCGAACCAACATCGAGGGTGTCTTTGCTGCAGGCGATTTGATTGACCCCACCTATCGGCAAGCGATTGTCGCCGCAGGCTCCGGAGCGGTCGCCGCGTTGGATGCACAGCATTTCATTGAATCCCGTCCGCACTAGCGCTCGGTTAGACTTGAGGAACCTACCGAGGGAGAAACAATGAGTGCTCGCGATGTAACGGACGCAACCTTTGATGCGGAGGTTTTACGTAACGACAAGCCCGTCATTGTTGACTTTTGGGCTCCATGGTGTGGCCCGTGTCGTGCGGTCTCACCCATTCTCGACGCGATTGCCGAAGCGCACGCTGACAAAATCGACATCGTCAAGCTCAACGTTGATGAGTTTCCCGATCTGGCGGTTCAATACAACATTCTCAACATCCCAGCGATGAAGGTCTTCAAGGGCGGAGAGGTCGTCAAAACCGTTGTAGGCGCCAGACCTAGGCCCGCTCTTGAACAGGATCTCGCCGAATTCCTCGCGTAGACCTTCGGTTCGGAAACTTCACCGTCGTTGTGAGGCTTACTTTCGGAACGTCCGGTTTTGCGAAGGTTTAATCGTCTGCCGAAACTCCGAGTTCGCTCGCGATCCGATTGAGGTCGGCGACGGTCGCAAAGTCGATCGTGATGGTGCCGTGAGTTTTGCCAACGGAAATCTTTACTCGGGTGTCAAGCTTGTCCCCGAGTTTGGTTGCAATCGCTTCGAGGTGGTCTCGTCGGGCGCCCGGCTTCGGCTTTGCTTTGTCGGGTTTCGTGTTTCCCGCCCCCAAGGTCGACGCGACAGCTTCTGCGGCTCGAACCGACAATTCTTCATTAACAATCTTGGTGGCGAGCCGTTCCTGGGCGACGGCGTCTGTCACGGACAGAATCGCGCGAGCGTGACCGGCTGACAGGACTCCGGCGGCAACCCGCTGCTGGACCTTAATCGGAAGCTTGAGAAGACGAAGAGTGTTGGTCACCTGAGGACGTGAGCGCCCGATTCGCTTGGCAAGCTCGTCCTGGGTGATCCCAAAGTCGGACAGCAACTGCTGATAAGCCGATGCTTCTTCGAGTGCGTTGAGATTCGCCCGGTGCAAGTTTTCGAGAAGTGCGTCTCGCAACATGTCGGCATCTTTCGTGTCACGAATGACCGCGGGAATCTCGGTGAGGCCAACAGCCTTCGAGGCGCGAAGTCGTCGTTCCCCCATGACAAGTTCGTAAGTGGCGTTGGTTCCCGTTCCACTCAGCGGCCGGACGACAATGGGTTGGAGCACGCCAAATTCACGAATTGAGTGTTCGAGCTCGGCCAGCTCTTCTGGGCGAAATTCCGTTCTCGGTTGAACCGCATTCGGAACGACGTTGTTGGGGTTAATGAGTTGAAACCGTGCACCGGGGACGTCCCGGCTCGCGCCCGTCCCGTCTTGCGGGAAGAAAACGTCCACGCCACGATCTGAGACGCTCGCTCCTCCTGTGGGAATCAGCGCACCGATTCCACGCCCCAATCCAGTTCGCTTTTCGGCCATGTCAGTACACTCCTCGTTCGGCAAATTCAATGGCCGCTTCGCGATATGCGATCGAGCCAACGGAATCGTGGTCGTAATCAATAACGGTCTGCTGGAAACTAGGTGCCTCGGAAACTCGAACCGAGCGAGGGATGACCGACTTAAACACGATGTCGGGGAAGTGTCGTCGAACCTCGTCAGCAACTTCCCTCGAGAGATTGGTTCGGTGGTCATACATCGTCAACAAGACACCCGAAATACTGACACGGGGGTTAAGGAATCGCTGCACCATCGCGATGTTATCCCACAGCATGGTGACGCCTTCGAGCGCGTAGTACTCGGCTTGAATCGGAACAAAAACTTCCGTCGCCGCGGTCAAGGCGTTGACGGTCAGCAAGCCAAGGGAAGGGGGACAATCAATAAAAATGTAGTGGGGTGATACGTCGGCTGATGCCAGGTATTCTTCCAGCGCACGCTTCAGTCGTGTCTCGCGAGCTGATGCCGGTACCAGTTCTATTTCCGCGCCGGCCAGGTTGATTGTCGCAGGCACGCACCACAGGTTTTCGTTGCCTGGACTCTGTTGAAGCACCGACTGGACCGATGAGGAACCCAGAAGAACTTCATAAATTCCGGGAATCTTTGCGTGGTGGTCAATACCAAGTGCTGTCGATGCATTTCCTTGGGGGTCAAGATCAATAACGATCACTCGTGCTCCCAATCGTGCGAGGGCGGCGGCGACGTTTACCGTTGTCGTGGTCTTTCCGACCCCTCCCTTTTGGTTCGACAAGGCCACGATTCGAGTGTTCACGGGCAATGGAGCAACACGTTTGGCCAAGGCCTCGCGTCGCCGGGTGAGGTCCATGAGTTCCGTAGCGAGCGGTGTTGCGTCATCATTTGACATCGCACACGCCCCTTCCGAGAGTTCTAGTCTGCGCGGGGACTTTCCCGCGCTGAGATGTTTCACGTGAAACATCGAGGTGCCCAATCGGCTATTCAACAATAGCGGTGAACAACCTGGTCGGCTCGTCTACTGTACCTTCGCCTAGGACGCGGGATTCCACCGCCGTGATGTTGTGGAGACCAATGACGCTCGCTGCCTCGACAATCTCGTCATCTAAGCGCTGACCTTTGAGTAACGCCAATTGGCCCCCAGCAACTACCAGTGGTGTCAGGATCGGGATCAGACCCTTCAGAGCTTTGACCGCTCGTGCGGTGACCACGTCGAACGATCGGCGCGGGGAGAAGTCCTCTGCCCGCCCGGTGAACACCACAACGTTTGACAGGGCAAGAGAAGCGACTTGTTCGTCAAGCCATCGTGTTCGACGTTCCAGCGGTTCAATCAAGGTGACGTCGATGTCCGGACGAATCATCGCGAGCACGAGACCGGGTAACCCTGCCCCACTCCCAACATCGGCGACCGATGTGCGGCCCCCGGTAATTCCCGCAGACCGAATTTCAGGAGCGAGAAGCGCACAATTCAGAATATGGCGAGACCAGAGGCGTCGCGCTTCGTCCGGACCAATTAGCCCGAGCGACTCCCCGCGAGTTCCGAGATCGAGAGCAAACCGACGGACACGATCAATTCCCGCACCGCACAATTGTTCCGCGACAGCAGGTTCCGGTTCAATCTCGGAATGTTTCACGTGAAACTATGCGCGGCTAATAACCGTGTGACGGTCAGCGCCTTCACCTTCGGAGTGAGACGAGAAATCTCGCTCACTCACGAAGTCGTGCACTAACTTGCGCTCATACGAAGACATCGGGGGCAGGGCTGCCGACTGCGCGCCGCCTTCAATTCGTTCGATGGCTCGTTCCACTAAACGCTCGAGCTCTTTCGATCGTGCGTCACGTGAACCCGCGATATCGAGAATGAGTCTCGAGAACTCTCCAGTCTTCGTGTGAACAGCGAGTCGAGTCAACTCTTGAAGCGCGGACACGGTGTCGCCTTTAGTGAGCACCTTGAGGTGATCGCTATCCGTGGCCACGATCGAGACATAGTCACGCCCATTCGAATTCGTGATCTCGAGGTCTCCGTCAAGGTCCGCGATGTCGAGAAGTCCCTCAATGTAATCCGCGGCGATGTCTGCTGCGTCTTTGATTTCCGACATTATTTCTTTCCCTTTCCGCGCTTTGCGCGGTTCTTCCCCATGGGCTGCTGGCGCTGCGCGGGCTTCACTTCTTCGATTGCGTCGGGCTCCGTGACTACTCCCTTACGGATGTTCTTCTTCTCCTGACGAGCCTCCCACGCTTGGTATGCCTCGGAACCCGGGGTTGGCATGTTGCGGATGACAACGAACTGCTGCCCCATCGTCCAGAAGTTAGAAACGAGCCAATACATCATGACGCCGAGTGGGAATGCGAATCCGGAGAAGAGGAAAACGAGAGGGAGGATGTACAAGAGAATCTGCTGCTGCTTGTAGGTCGGGCTTTCCTTCATCGCCTTCGAGATGTTCTTGGACATGATTTGTTTTTGCGTGATGAACTGTGACGCCGTCATGAGGACCACCATGACTCCCGCGGTCCAAACGACAACCGCGTTCCCGCCCGCTGTCGACATCGCGGCGTGGAGTGGGGCAGAGCCGAAGATTGTCGCCGCGCCAAAGTTGAGCGCAAGATCCGAGTTCATAAAGCCGATACCAGCATCTCCCTTGGCCGCATTGCTCAGCGTGGTGAACAGTCCAAAAAAGACGGGCATTTGAAAGACGAGTGGGAGACAGGACGAAAAGGGTGACGTGCCGTGTTTGCCGTAAAGAGCCATCGTCTCGCGGGTCATTGCCTCACGAGAAAACTGATCGCGTTTTCCTTTGTACTTGTCCTGAATCCTTTTGAGGTCGGGTGCGACCTCAATCATCTTGCGTTGGCTTTTTATTTGCCGAACAAAAAGTGGGATGAGTGCGGCGCGCACGACAAGCACTAGGCCAGTAATGGCCAAGACCCAGGTCCACCCGTCGGTCGGAGTCAACCCCACCTGGGAGAGAACCCAGTGAAAACTGACCAACAACGCTTCGATTGCCCAACGGAAGGGCCAGAGAATCATTCCAAGAATATCGGGCATCATTTTTCTTTCTGCTTCGGGGTTACAAATCCCGTACGCGAGAGGGGGAAGTTACCGTCCATTCTGGCAGGTACATCGTCTATTCCACCACGGGCCCACGGATTACAACGCACGATTCGCCACAGGGTCATCCCACTCCCGCGGAAAATCCCGAACTGTTGCACTGCTTTGAGCCCGAAGGCGGAACAGGTTGGGTAGTACCGGCAGACGTTACCGTAGAGCGGGGATATGACCGCTCGCCACCCTCGGATGAAAGCCACGAGGACATTACGGGGGAAGAGATAGATCCACCAGGCGATCACGGCCGGCTCCAGGCACTGACTGCGTCGTCGATCTCCGATTTCAACTCAATGAAACTCGGGACGGATCCTTCACATCGAAAACGAAAAATGACGTCGCCAGTGAGGCTCCCGCCGTCAATGAGTGTTCTCGTGATTGCACGTGTTCGGCGTCGAAGGGTGTTGCGAACCACCGCGTTCCCGCACTTCGCGGTAACGATGACCCCCACTCGAACAAGTTCGGATGGGCAACGATAAACGATGAGGTGTGCGGTAACCCGCTTGTCTCCACGCCGAACTACCTGACGAAAATCGCCGGGCTCAACAATGCGGTTGTGGCGGGGGAGCACCGTGGGTGATTAAACAGTGATTTCGCTGCGGCCCTTGCGGCGACGGGCGGCAAGAATCGCGCGTCCGGCACGAGTGCGCATACGCAAACGAAAACCGTGAACCTTCGCGCGGCGGCGATTGTTGGGCTGGTAAGTACGCTTCGACATTTGTTCTCCTCGGCCAGTGGCCGGCACAGTCAGGTTGAGTAATTGCGCACACAAGCGCAACCTCAAAAGAATAGGGCACATTTCAGGGCTAGTCAAACCCAGCAGGGTCCAGTTTTCCACATTTCTATCGTGGCTGGTTGAGTCCCAGTATTTGTGGCTAATATGGTGACTTATCCACAAGCAAGAAAAACAGATGCCAAACAACGACAACCCTCTCGAAAGCCTATGGCGCAACGTCGTCCATGAGGTTTCTCGTGGGGTCGATGTTTCTCCGCGGATCTTGGCTGTTGTTGAGTCGGCTGTTCCCCAGGGAATTCTTCACGAAACGTTATATCTGGAGGTCGACTCTGATTTCGCTCGAGACATGATTGATCAGCGGGCGCGTGATGACATTCTGGCTGGGTTGACGAAGTTCGCGACCGAGAAACAAACAATCACAAGCTTTTCCATCGTGGTCAATCCCGCCATGAGGGACGGTGACGACGAGCAAACCATCGATGTTCCTCTGTCCAACGTTTCAACAATAACCTCTGGAGTAAGGGGAAATTCCGGAGAAATTCGGTTGAATCCGAAGTACACCTTTGAAAACTTTGTGATTGGTCCATCAAACCGATTCGCGCACGCCGCGGCGCTGGCTGTTGCTGAGTCTCCGGCCAAGGCGTACAACCCTCTTTTTGTTTACGGTGGGTCTGGTCTGGGTAAGACCCACCTGCTTCACGCGATCAGTCATTACGCCGAGGGGTTGTTTCCTAACATCAAAGTTCGTTATGTCTCTTCTGAAGAGTTCACAAACGATTACATTAATGCGCTCGCGCTGGGCCAGATGCAGAACTTCAATCGTCGGTATCGAGAAGTCGATTTGTTGCTGATCGATGACATTCAATTTCTCGGTGGGAAAGACGCCACCCAAGATACGTTCTTCCACACGTTTAACACGTTGCACGAGCACGGAAAACAGGTGGTCATCACCAGCGATGTTCCACCTAAACAACTGGTTGGGTTTGAGGAGCGGATGCGAAGCCGGTTTGGGTGGGGCCTAATCACCGATATCCAGGTCCCTGATTTAGAGACCCGGATCGCCATTCTTCGCAAAAAGGTGACAGCAGAAAACCTCGGGATTAGCGACGACGTCCTCGAATATATTGCGTCGAAAGTTGCCACCAATATTCGTGAGTTGGAGGGAACCCTCATTCGTGTTACGGCTTTCGCCAGCCTTAACCGGGTTCCGATAGATCTGTCACTTGTTCAGACAATTTTGAAAGACCTCATCACCCTCGAGGAAGGTGATGTTTCGCCGACGGACATCATCGAACATGTCGCCCGGTACTTCGAGTTATCGCTCGACGAGCTTTACGGGAATTCTCGTGCGGCGGCCATCGCTCAAGCTCGTCAAATAGCAATGTATTTATGCCGCGAACTGACCTCAATGTCGTTACCAAAGATCGGTCAGCTGATTGGCAGGGACCATACAACGGTGATGTACGCAAACAACAAAATCGCCGAGTTGATGAAAGAACGCCGGTCTGTTTACAACCAGGTAACCGACCTCACTCACATCATTAAACAGTCATCTCGCTAGTTCTGCAGTATTCCGCAAACACCGCTGTGGATAAGTGTCTTTGTTCCACAACAAGTCAAACAATACGTGGGATAACTTTTTTTGCGGTGAACTTTTATTTCTTTTCATCCAACAATGTCAACAGCTTGCTGACAACTTCCACTGTTGTAGTTCCGCCAGAGATAAGCCTGCAGGACACGTTATCCACATATCCACCGGCGTTAAGACGATTAACGTACTTAATTAGGGACGACTAGATCGATAACGAAAGCGCTTTTTGTCCGTCGTCCGTGTATGACACAATAAGAGACCGAACAAACGTCGAGAGGTGTGTCGTGAAATTTCAATCCAACAAAGATGTCTTGTCACAAGCGGTCATTTTTGTGACCAAGCTGCTTACATCTAAGAACACAAACCCCACCCTCGCCGGAGTGCGTATTGATGCAACCGATACGGGCGTCACTTTTGCCTCGTTTGATCACGACGTGTCAACCCGAACAACAATCGATGGGGATGTTAGTGACCACGGATCGGTGCTTGTTTCGGGCAAGCTCCTGGCCGACATTGTCACACGACTCCCAGGAGACACCGTTTCCGTCTCACTTCACGAAACCAAACTAATCATTTCATCAGGGACAGCGAAGTTTAATATGTCGATTATGCCCCTCAATGAATATCCGAACCTTCCGGAAGTTCCGCCCACTGTCGGCAGTTTCGATGGTGAGCAACTCGCTGAGGCAATCGCTCAAGTTGGTGTCGCGGCGCTCAAAGACGACGGTCAGCCAGCAATCATGAACATTTCGGTAGAACTCTCGGCCGAGAATATTTCATTCACTGCCACCGATCGTTACCGAATCGCGTCGCGGGATGTCAAGTGGACGACGACCGGAATAAGTGAACCATTACAAATTCTCGTGCCAGCACGGGTTCTTATCGAAGCCGGGAAGATGTTCCAGTCCGAGCAAACCATAACAATGTCCCTACTGTCCGGCGGAGACCGCGAACTTGTTGCTATTTCAGCCGGGAACCGCATTGTGACGTCGTCCCTCGCCAAAGGGTCATTTCCCAAAGTTCGTGGGTTGCTTGACGAAAAGGGCGGCGGTGCCGCATACGCGATCGTCTTGTCATCAGACTTGATTGATGCGACTCGGCGCGTGTCCCTAGTGCTTGAACGGGACGGCGCAATTAAATATTCGTTCTCGAAAGATGGTGTTCTTTTGGAAACCAGTGCTGCCGAGACCGCCAGTGCCCAAGAAACTGTCGATGCGCACCTCGTGGGCGAGGACGTATCCGTGTGGCTTAAACCGCGGCTCGTGATCGATGGGGTCGCTGGCGCACACAGCGAATTTGTTCGGCTTGGTTTCACACCATCATCCGATCCCGTTAAAGCTGGCCCCGTCCTTTTCACGGCACATTCATCGAAGGACTCAGAATCAATCGAACAGGCTTACCGGTATCTCATGCAGCCGAACCTGCTCAATCGCTAGGCCATGAAAATTATCTCCGCTGAACTCATCGGTTGGCGGAACTACGAACACCAGTCACTCGAATTTCAGAGTTCTCCCACAATCCTCGTGGGGCCCAATGGCCAGGGTAAAACTAATTTCATCGAGGCCTTGGTGTATTCAGCCCTGGGCCATTCACATCGCACGGCAAGCGATGCAATCCTGGTAAAAAATGGTGCACCCGAGGCAATTATCCGGATGACCGTCCAGCACGCCGCACGCCGTTTAGAGGTCGATCTGCGGGTTACGGGATCCGGCGCGAACACTATTCGTGTGAACGGGGCGGTCACCAAGAGACGCGACCTGGCCCGGCTGTTGCCTCTCGTTTTGTTCGCCCCCGAAGACATGGAACTCGTGAGAGGCGAGCCCGAGCACCGGCGAACGTTTCTCAATGATCTCGTAGCAGAGTCATCGCCAGCACTGGCTGGCGACATCGCTGATTACGACCGTGTGCTTAGACAGAGAAACAGCCTTCTTAAATCTCTTCGCGCCACTCCTACCGCCCCAACCGGAACACTCAACACATGGACCGACAGCCTCATCGCTCTGGCTGCACGAATAATGGCCGCGCGACGCCACATTGTCAGCGAGCTGTCACCTCGCCTGAGCGCGCACTACCAGGCCATCGCCTCGTCGTCTGACGTGGTATCAATCACCATGTCCGAGTCAATTCCGGACAACACCGCCGAACCGGATATCGCCGAAGCCCTGCAGGCGTTGTTTCACGTGAAACAACGGGACGAGGTTGATCGCGGATCGACTCTATTCGGACCACACCGAGACGATATGTCAATCGTCCTTAATGATTTGCCGGCGCGAACCCACTCAAGCCAAGGTGAAGCGTGGTCCTGCGCACTTTCGTTGCGTTTGGCTCAGGTCGATTTCGTTCGACGCGATTCGATCGCGGGCGATCCAGTTGTGGTGCTCGACGACGTCTTCTCTGAACTCGACTCCGGCCGCCGCGTCCGACTCGGAGAGCATCTGGCGGGCATAGAGCACCTCATCATCACGGCAGCCGATGTCGCAACAATTCCTCCGTCACTTGTTGGTCGGCAACACACCGTACTTGGCGGGAGGATTGATGTCTGACTCACCAGTCAACCCCAACGAGGCGATTCGCTTCTTTGAGCACTTGGTCGAAATTTTCTCTGGCCGCAAGCGACGACGCAACGCGTTAGCGGCCGAGCAGAAGGGTTCCCTTCCGTTCGAGAAGGGACGAGACCCGAAGTCAATCGGTTCGATTGTCTCGAGGACAATCAGCGAACGCGGTTGGGCACCATATTTATCGCGTGAATCAGTGATCGACCAATGGGAGGAAATCGTTGGAATTGATGTCGCAGCGCACACTGTTCCTGAGATTGACGAGGACCTCATCACCGTCCGATGTGACTCGTCGGCTTGGGCGACAAACCTTCGGATAATGCGGCACGAAATCCTTGCAGAATTACTCGCACGATTTCCACATTCGGGAATTGAGAAAATATCCGTCGTGGGACCTGGCGTCCCCAACAAAATTAGGGGTCCTCGTAGCGTGAAATGGCGTGGTCCGCGAGACACTTACGGATAAGTCACGTGATTTGGTAATGCGCGCGAAAAAGGCGCGCACAGGAGCGAATTTCCCATCCCGCGGGCACCTTTCGCGGTAGACTGTAACCCACAGGATGGGCCTCACGGGGTGCCGCAGAGGAGTTCTAATGGCCGAGTCAAAACCGAAGGCAAACCTCAACGATTACGGGGCCGAAAATATCCAGGTTCTCGAAGGTCTGGAGGCTGTTCGGAAACGTCCCGGGATGTATATCGGGTCAACCGGGGAACGCGGTTTGCACCACCTCGTCTACGAAATCGTCGACAATTCTGTCGACGAAGCTCTCGCCGGTCACTGTTCCCTTATCCAGATCACGATTCTTGCGGATGGTGCTGTCCGCTGTATTGACAACGGCCGCGGTATTCCGGTTGATATGCACCCGACAGAGGGAAAATCGACGGTCGAGGTGGTCCTCACAATCCTTCACGCCGGCGGAAAATTCGGCGGTGGCGGATACGCCGTCTCGGGCGGACTTCACGGCGTCGGGTCGTCGGTTGTCAACGCCCTGTCAAGCCGTCTCGATGTAGCTGTTAGCCGACAGGGAAATGTATACACTCAAACGTTCCATGATGGAGTGCCGGTTAAACCCCTCAAAAAAGGTGAAGCGACCGAATCGACGGGCACAACGATTACCTTCTGGCCCAACGCTGAAATTTTCGAGACGACGGACTTCGACTACGAAACTCTTCGAACCAGATTCCAGCAGATGGCCTTTCTCAACAAGGGACTTCGGATTGATCTGACCGACGAACGAGCCGCGGACCGCCACGACTCATTTTGCTATGAGCGCGGTCTTATGGACTATGTCGAGTACCTCAACTCCGCAAAAAAAATAGAGGTTATTCACCCAGAAATCATCGGGCTGGAGTCCGAGGACAAGGCTCGAACAATCTCGCTGGAACTTGCCATGCAATGGACGAATGCGTATTCCGAGAGCATCCACACGTATGCCAACACGATTAACACCCACGAGGGGGGAACTCACGAAGAGGGGTTCCGTGCCGCATTGACAACACTGATCAATAAGTACGCACGAGATAAGGGAATTCTCAAGGAAAAGGACGAGAACCTTTCCGGCGAAGATGTGCGCGAAGGATTGACAGCGGTCATCTCGGTAAAACTCGCCGAACCTCAGTTCGAGGGCCAAACGAAGACGAAACTAGGAAACACCGAGGCAAAGTCATTCGTTCAGAAAGCCGTCGGCGACAAACTCGGCGATTGGTTCGACAGCCACCCAGTCGAGGCGAAAGAAATCATTCGAAAAGCGATTCAAGCTTCTGCTGCCCGAATTGCCGCTCGAAAAGCACGGGAACAAACCCGTCGTAAAGGACTACTTGAGTCGGGCGGAATGCCGGGCAAGCTGAAGGACTGCCAATCCAAAGACCCATCGCTCTCTGAGATCTTCATTGTTGAAGGTGACAGCGCAGGGGGCTCGGCTGTTCAGGGTCGTAACCCAGAGACGCAAGCGATTTTGCCGCTGCGCGGAAAAATCCTCAATGTCGAAAAGACGCGGCTTGATCGGGCTCTCGGAAACGCAGAAATTCAGGGGATGATCACCGCGTTCGGTGCCGGTATCGATACCGAGTTCTCGTTGGAAAAAGTCCGGTATCACAAAATTGTGCTGATGGCCGATGCCGACGTGGACGGCCAACACATCACTACGCTCTTGCTCACGGTTCTATTCCGATACATGCGCCCCCTAATCGACGCAGGATTTGTGTACCTCGCACAGCCACCGCTGTATCGACTTAAGTGGAGCAACCACGCGCATGAATACGTCTACTCCGATCGTGAACGTGATGCCCTCATCGAATCCGGAACAAAGGCCGGTCGAAAACTGCCCAAAGAAAATGGAATCCAGCGCTACAAGGGACTGGGAGAGATGAATCACCAAGAACTGTGGGACACCACGATGAATCCCGATTCGCGAACGCTGTTGCAGGTCACCTTGAGTGACGCCGCCATCGCCGACACCGTCTTCTCTACTCTCATGGGCGAAGACGTTGGTGCTCGACGAACATTTATCCAGCAAAACGCAAAGGATGTTCGCTTCCTAGACATTTAGGAATCGACTAAAAGGACAACGCACCATGACCGACGAACCGAAAGAACGTATCGAACCAGTCGATCTCCAGATGGAGATGCAGCGTTCGTATCTTGATTATGCGATGAGCGTAATTGTCGGACGAGCACTACCTGATGTTCGCGACGGTCTCAAACCTGTCCACCGACGAGTGATTTACGCCATGTTCGACGGTGGTTACCGACCAGACAAGTCGTTTTCGAAATGCTCCCGAGTAGTTGGCGATGTCATGGGGCAGTTCCACCCCCACGGAGACACGGCAATTTATGATGCATTGGTCCGGCTCGTTCAACCGTGGAGCCTCCGATATCCACTTGCGTCGGGACAAGGCAACTTTGGTTCTCCGGGAAACGACGGCGCGGCCGCACCTCGATACACCGAGACCCGAATGGCACAGCTCGCGATGGAAATGGTTCGGGATATCGACGAGAACACCGTGGATTTCCAGGACAACTATGACGGGCAGACGAAAGAACCATCAGTACTGCCGAGCCGTTTTCCCAATCTTCTCGTCAATGGTTCGGTTGGCATCGCAGTGGGTATGGCAACGAACATTCCGCCGCATAACCTTCGTGAAGTTAGTGAAGCTGCGCTCTGGCACCTCACCAACCCCACCGCATCACGCGACGAACTGCTCGACGCGATTCTCCAACGGGTGAAGGGACCAGACTTTCCCACCGGTGCTTTGATTGTCGGCACCGCGGGAATCGACGAGGCCTACAGAACCGGGCACGGTTCTATCACTATGCGCGCCGTCGTTGAAACCGAGGAAATTCACGGCCGCACCTGTCTGGTCATTACCGAGCTGCCCTACCAGGTGAACCCGGATAACCTGGCGATGAAGATCGCCGACCTTGTCAAGGAGAACAAACTCCAGGGAATCGCGGACATTCGTGACGAATCGAGTGGCCGAACTGGTCAACGACTCGTCATTGTTCTGAAGCGTGATGCTGTTGCCAAGGTCGTTCTCAATAATCTGTACCGGCAGACTCAATTGCAAGACAACTTTGGTGCGAACATGCTGGCGATTGTGGACGGAGTTCCCCGAACCCTCCCCATCGACCAATTCATCACGTACTGGGTCGAGCACCAAGTCAGTGTCATTGTGCGACGCACCCAGTTCCGCCTCGACAAGGCGGAGGCCGACGCCCACATTTTGCGCGGCTATTTGAAAGCCCTTGATGCTCTTGATGCGGTCATCGCACTGATCCGAAAATCACCCACGGTCGACGAAGCAAAAGAAGGTCTAATTAAACTTCTCGCTCTGGACGACATTCAGGCGATGGCAATCCTCAACCTACAACTTCGACGACTTGCCGCTCTAGAGCGTCAAAAAATTATGGACCAGGCCGCGGAAATCGAATTCCAGATTGCCGAATTCAATCGAATCCTCGCTGACGAAGAGGTTCAGCGCGGAATCATCAGCACAGAATTAACTCAAATTGTCGAGAAATATGGTGATGATCGGCGCACCGCGATTGTCCCAAGCGAAAGCGATTTGCGCAACGAGGACCTTATTCCCGAGGAAGAAATCGTTGTCACCGTTACTCGTGATGGTTACATTAAGCGAACGCGCAGCGACAACTATCGTTCCCAAAACCGTGGCGGTAAAGGCATCAAGGGTGCAAAACTGCGCGCCGACGACGTTGTACAACACTTCCTGGTCACAACAACACACCATTGGCTGTTGTTCTTCACTGACAAAGGCCGCGTGTATCGCGCCAAAGGTTATGAGGTCACCGAGGCGGCGCGTGACGCGAAAGGTCAGCACATTGCAAACCTGCTCGCGCTCCTGCCAGGCGAATCGGTTGCGCAAATACTCGACGTCCGAAACTATGCGGCAGCGGAATATCTCGTACTCGCAACAGGTAAAGGACTTGTCAAGAAGTCGAAGCTCACCGATTATGACACTAACCGAACCGGCGGAGTCTTTGCCATTGACCTTGCGGTAGAAAAAGGCAAAGACGGAAAAGCCGTTGTCAACGACGAGGGCCAACCGACGTACCTTGACGCGGTGGTGTCCGCAATGCTGGTCAATTCCGACAGCGAGATCTTGCTCGTGTCTAAAGCGGGGATGTCGCTTCGTTTCGCCGCAAACGACGCGAGCCTGCGCCCCACCGGTCGAAAGACGGCAGGCGTCAAGGGGCTCTCGCTCCGAACTGGCGACGAATTATTGTCGGCAGCGGTTGTCTCTGACGTCGGATACGTGTTTGTCGTCACCGAAAGCGGGTTCGCGAAACGCACTGAGGTCAGCCAATACCGTGTTCAGAACCGTGGCGGGATCGGTATCAAGGTCGCGAAATTGACGGACGAACGCGGCGGATTAACCGGTGGCCTCATCGTTGACGATGGTGACGAGGTTCTCGTCATCATGGAAGGTGGAAAGGTCGTGCGCTCGAGTGTCGATGGTGTTCCCGCGAAGGGCCGGGACACCATGGGCGTAGTCTTTGCCCGCCCTGACGAGGGAGATCGAATTCTCGCGATCGCCCGCAACGTCGAGCGTAATCTAGACTCGACAGAAGGAATTGATTCGGCGGAATCAGACGAATCAGAGAAAACAGGAATGGAAGACACTGACCATGAGTAAAGAATCCACGGAAAAGCAGATTCGGCTTCGCCTCGTTCACATCGACTTTTGGTCGGCCACACGAAACTCCTTCGTCGTCTCGCTGACGCTCTCACTTGTTCTTGCGGTTGTTAACATTCTGGGCTGGCTCCTTTTTACAGTTCTTGGGGTTGTTGACACGTTGAACGGAATCGTGAGTTCGATTGTCGGGATTGATTTCATGGGGCTCACTAATCTCATGTCGTTCCCGTCTGTCCTGGTGTTCACATTGATCCAGATCATCGCGAGTCTCGTGTGTGGCACGGCCATCGGAGGCTTCGCCGCCTTGGCGTTCAACTTCATCGCTCGCATCACGGGTGGGATAAGGGTCGCTTTCACCAACGACTGAGCCAACCGACTCTTCTATTCGATTTTTTGGCATGACCTAAATGCGATAGGCTCGGACAGGTTTGGGGGCTATAGCTCAGGTGGTTAGAGCGCTTCGCTGATAACGAAGAGGTCCCAGGTTCAAGTCCTGGTAGCCCCACACGGTTTCCCGAAACCGCAAAAAACGGGGACTTAGCTCAATTGGTAGAGCGCCTGCTTTGCAAGCAG
>CAEZVJ010000007.1_pt1 | contig 14374 bp, 12 predicted proteins | sample 7264711 | NCBI WGS metagenome assembly CAEZVJ01 (sample SAMEA6813853, study PRJEB35770) | uncultured Microbacteriaceae bacterium | biome: Freshwater; feature: Freshwater reservoir; material: water | place: Czech Republic | collected 2017-05-23 | depth 0.5m m
ATTGTTGCAAGAACCCTCGCGGCGGCTTCACTGTCGCTCGACTTCAAGTCCTCCCGCAGTGAAGGGTTTTCCCATGCGATAGCAGCAACGCGAACCTGTTGGAAACTAGAGAATTTTCCCTCATAAATCCATCGGAAAAACTGTTTCTTGAATTCAAAATCTGCTTCAATTTTTTCGTGGAAAGACTTCTGGGCCTCATTGAAAAATTGGTAGTTCTCCGAGGCAAGTTTCTCGCCCTCGAGATCAGGCAACCCCAACCCTTCGTCCTCCAATGCAGTTGTTGCAAAAACGATGAAGTCATTAATCAGCCGCATGATCTTGTTGGTGTCTCGAACCTTAGCGACAGACCACCCAAACATTTTGGCCACCTCACTGGCGGTGTCACCAGCCTCGAGCCTGTCTGAGATGAAAGTCGCGAGCACGTAATCGGGCCATTGTTTTTTCAGGTCAGGATAGAAATTCTCATGCCAGAGAACTAAGTCTTCATCCTCCTTTGTGCAGTTTTCCGCAAGAACAATCACGGGTACTCGTTGGTAATCACTTAGCTTTGGGTCGCTTACTTCAGTCTCGCTAATCAATTTGCGAACGGCAAAAAAACGTCGATTCCCATCAAGTAATACACCTGAATTACTCAAGATCACGGGAGTTCTCACTCCGTTTTCACGAATGTCTACCACAAGTTCCGACAAGCTGAACTCACGTTCACGCGACATGATTTCAAGAATCTCATCTTGGTTTGGTTCGCGATCTGCGTGAGCCTCTTTAAACCGCTTTAGGTGGAGTTCTAGCCGGGGGTTAGCGACCCAGCCAGTAACGTTCGAGACTAATGCGAAACCAGTCCAGACTGACATTGATTTACCTCTAAAGTACCGCTGCTCGTTTCGAGGCGAGGGGTTGCCTAATAAAATTTTAGGGACGGTCATTTATGCATTTCCTCTCAAGAGACGACTAATAAAATCGGCCTCGTTCTCGTTTGGTTTGAGTTTAGATTGAATTTCTTCCATATCGCTGGCGTAGATTCCGATTTGGGCCTTCGGCCCCCCAACTGGATAGCAGGCTCGAAGTTCTTCTTGTGTAGGTTTTGAAGTTTGAAAAAGCTCGCCCCAAAAGATTGCATTTTCGCCTGGACGTTCAAACAGTTTTTCAAGGAGATTCAACGAACCCAACGCCTGCTCAAAGTACACCCGCCAGAGCGTTTCAGGATCGGAAACGCTAAGTTGGCCAACATCGACGCCACGAAAGTACAAAATTGCAGTCGCGACCCTTGGTAGGCGCTGGCCTGCATGGAGATATGGCGATTTTGTCCGTTGCATGAGCTTCTGGAAAGTTTCCTCCGTTGGGCGAATTACCGCTGGAAGACCCGTGGACGGGACACGTTCCAAAATGGCCATCTCGCCAATTGTCCACCAATGGCTGCCGTTTAGGAGGCGCCCGAAAATGGTGCTGCCAACATAGTTCTCTGCGAGCCACTCTCCCCTCATGGGGTTAAAGATTTGGTGTGAACCGTTCGGTTTTGGAACACCGATGTAACGCATCAATTCCCCAATGAATGGTGCCTCGCCTTCCGCGCGTGGGGGAACTTTTGGGAAACGGGCGAGAGCGATTTGGAGAAATAGTGCGCTTTGATCGCTCTGCCGTTTCTTTAATTCAGCGAGGGCCCAACGGACTGCGTCCGGAGTGACAAAACTAGGATTGACGAAGCTCATGAAAAATACTCTAAAGAAACTTGCTGATGTGTGCAATGCAACGCGAATTACGGTGTTCCGCATATTGTGGTCAATGTCACGAACAAAGGAATCAACCAAGTGAGTCAAAGTCGCAACATCATGGCTCTTAGCGATGTTTCAGCAAACTTGAAGATAGACGAATCAGAGTTGAGAAGGTGGGTTCGTGGTGGCCTAGTCCAATCGCGAGAGAGCGATTTGTCGAAATCGAAATCGGCGTTGTTTGACCTTGATGATTTCAAGGAATTTACCGGCACCGCCCATAATCTTGGCAGCACAAAAAGAGTAGTTTCATTCTTTTCCGGATGCGGAGGGCTCGACTTTGGTTTTCGCGCCGCAGGATTTGACTTAGGTTTTGCTAATGATTTCTTTCTTGACGCGGTAAATACTTATGCGAACAATTTGGGTCCAATTGATCCCAGACCCATTCAAGAAATTGCGGTCAACGAAACCGGCCCGGCTACCGTTTTGCTTGCTGGATTTCCATGTCAGCCTTTCTCTAACGCTGGCTCACGATTGGGAACTGCCGATCCCAGGGGCACTCTCTTCTGGGAGACGTTAAAGTTCGTTGAATATTTAAAGCCAAAAGTTGTCGTGTTTGAAAACGTGCGGGGACTCTTGTCGATGAGGAACCCTGACGGCGGATTGTTGATTGACGCCATCGAACACGAATTGGCAACGCGCGGATATTCGGTTGGCCACCGCCTGTTGAACGCCAGGAAACACGGTGTTCCGCAAAACCGCCATCGAGTGTTCATAATTGGGATTCGGACCGACTTAAACCTTGGGCCATTCAATTTTGACTTAATTGAAACCGCGGAAGGAAAAACGGTCGGCGAGGTCTTGGCAAAACCGTTCGGAAATGCAACTTCCGCGGAGGAACATTGGCCACTTAGCCCTCAGGCCATGGACCTCGTGAACTTCATCCCACCGGGGGGGTCGTGGAAAAACGTTCCAGACGAGAAGTTGCCCGCGCGACTGGTGAGAATCAAAGAAAATATGGCGCGCTACCATTCCCCTAACTTCTATCGTAGGTTCGCACCTGAAGAGGTTATGGGTACCGTCACAGCCGCGGCAACTCCGGAAAATTCAGGCATTCTGCACCCGCACCTGCCAAGGCGCTATACAATTCGCGAGGTAGCAAGGTTTCAGTCTTTCCCCGATGAATTCAATTTCCTTGGAAAAAGCGTTGCGGCAAAATACAAGCAAATCGGCAACGCCGTTCCGCCCGAATTGGCAAGGCGCGTCGCACATGCAATTTTGCTTCATTTAGGGATTGCCGGTTCGTAGGGTTTTGCCCTCGGCGAAATCGCCCCATCGACGCACGCGACGGCGTTACCCTCGCATTAATGATCCACGCAACTGCGTGAAGGAGATGACGCGATGTTTGAACGATTTACGGACCGGGCCCGCCGAGTAGTGGTGCTTGCCCAAGAAGAGGCAAAGCAGCTCAACCACAACTACATCGGCACCGAGCATATCCTGCTCGGTCTCATTCGCGAGGGCGATGGCATCGCCGCGAAGGCGCTCGCTGAACTCTCCATCTCGATCGACAACGTGCGTGAACAGGTTCAGGAAATAATCGGGCAGGGACAAACCGCCCCGACCGGACACATCCCGTTCACGCCCCGCGCCAAGAAGGTTCTCGAACTGAGCCTCCGCGAAGCGCTGCAGTTAGGGCACAACTACATCGGCACGGAACACATCCTTCTCGGTCTCATTCGCGAAGGCGAGGGCGTTGCCGCCCAGGTCCTCGTCAAGCTCGGCGCTGACCTCACGCGCGTTCGTCAGACCGTCATCCAGTTGCTTTCTGGTTACCAGGGCAAGGAATCTGCGGTCGTCGGTGGAACCGAATCGACGTCGTCCGACAAGGGATCAACGATTCTCGACCAGTATGGGCGCAACCTCACGCAGGCGGCACGTGACGGCAAACTCGACCCCGTTATTGGGCGCGAGAAGGAAATGGAACGCGTCATGCAGATCCTTTCCCGCCGCACCAAGAACAACCCCGTCCTCATCGGTGAACCGGGCGTCGGCAAGACGGCCGTCGTCGAGGGACTCGCTCAGTCGATCGTCAAGGGTGAAGTCCCCGAGACGCTCAAGGACAAGCAGGTCTACACGCTCGACCTGGGAAGCCTCATCGCCGGAAGCCGCTACCGCGGTGACTTCGAGGAACGCCTCAAGAAAGTCACCAAGGAAATCCGCAACCGTGGCGACATCATCGTCTTCATCGACGAGATCCACGCGCTCGTTGGCGCGGGTGCAGCGGAAGGCGCGGTCGACGCGGCCAGCATCCTCAAGCCAATGCTCGCGCGTGGCGAACTTCAGACCATCGGTGCGACGACCTTGGACGAATACCGCAAGTACTTTGAAAAGGACGCGGCACTCGAGCGTCGTTTCCAGCCCGTGACGGTCAACGAACCGTCTGTGGCCCACACCATCAACATCCTCAAAGGGCTTCGTGACCGATATGAAGCTTTCCACAAGGTGTCGATTTCGGATGGCGCTCTAACGGCCGCGGCGACGCTCGCCGACCGGTACGTGCAAGATCGATTCCTTCCGGACAAGGCAATCGACCTCATCGACGAAGCCGGCGCACGCCTGCGGTTGTCGATCCTGTCGTCACCGCCGGAGCTTCGCGAATTCGACGACAAGATTGCTGTCGTTCGCGCCGAGAAGGAAAAGGCTATTGAAAACCAAGACTTCGAAGGCGCGGCAAAGGCGCGTGACGAAGAGAAGAAGCTGCTGGGTGAGCGCCTTCGCCTTGAGAAGGAATGGCGTAAGGGCGACAAGGGCGAACTGGGAACCGTGGACGAAGGCATCATCGCCGAGGTTCTCGCACAAGCGACGGGTATCCCCGTGTTCAAGCTGACCGAAGAAGAAAGCGCCCGCCTTCTCATGATGGAGAAGTCGCTGCACCAGCGCGTCATCGGCCAAGAAGAGGCTATTTCGGTTCTATCCAAGACCATCCGCCGAACTCGTGCGGGACTAAAGGACCCTAAGCGTCCTTCCGGATCGTTCATTTTCGCCGGTCCGACCGGTGTGGGGAAGACGGAACTCGCCAAGGCCCTTGCCGAATTCCTGTTTGACGACGAAGATGCGCTCATTTCACTTGACATGTCCGAATATGGCGAGAAGCACACGGCGTCCCGTTTGTTCGGTGCGCCTCCCGGATACGTCGGATTCGAAGAAGGCGGTCAACTCACCGAGCGCGTCCGTCGGAAGCCGTTCTCGGTCGTCTTGTTTGACGAGATCGAAAAGGCACACCCCGATATCTTCAACTCGCTGTTGCAGGTCCTCGAAGAGGGTCGTCTGACCGACGGTCAGGGACGTGTCATTGACTTCAAGAACACCGTCATCATCATGACGACGAACCTGGGAACGAAGGACATCACCGGCGGTCCCGTCGGCTTCACGTTGCAAGGCAACTCGGAACAGTCCTACAAGGCGATGCGCTCGAAGGTTATCGAGGAACTCAAAAAGCACTTCAAGCCCGAATTCCTCAACCGTGTCGACGAGACCATCGTGTTCCCGCAATTGTCTCAGGACGAACTGCTGCAGATCGTCGACCTGTTCGTCCGTCGACTGCGCGAGCGCATGCTCGACCGCGACATGACTCTCGATGTGACGGATGCTGCTCGTCGCCAGTTGCTCACGATTGGCTGGGACCCAATGCTCGGCGCCAGGCCTCTGCGTCGCGCGATCCAGCACGAGGTCGAGGACATGCTGTCGGAAAAGATTCTCAACGGGGAACTTGCCATCGGTCAGCACGTCCTCGTGGACTTCGCGGATGACGAGTTCACGGCGGTGATGACCGGTTCGATTCTTCCCACGGAAGAGCCCGTCACGGGTCGCCCGTCGAAGTCGGCGAAAGTTCCGGCGGACTCAACACCCGATGTGGCAACAACCGACTCTGGAGAAAACGCGCCGTCGGAATAGGCGCCAGCCTAGACTGACGTAATGTCTGTATCTGTTCGCCCGGCCCGCACCGCGGACGTTGGCGCGATTGAAACGCTGATTGAGCCACTTGTCGCGCAACGAATTCTTTTGGGTAAAGACGCGGTCGTTTTATACGGATCCATTCAACAGTTTGTCGTGGCCGAAGACTCATCTGGAACGGTTGTTGGTTGCGGTGCCCTTCACGTTTTATGGCGCGACCTCGGAGAGATTCGAACCGTGGCAGTCGCCGAATCGAGCCGGGGAATGGGTGTCGGCAAGACTGTGCTGTCTGCGCTGGAATCCGACGCGCGATCACTTGGTCTTGAACGACTGTTTTGTCTAACTTTTGAAACAGGGTTTTTCGGACATCTGGGATTTGCCGTCATCGGAGAGGTCGGATCCGATACTGAGACTCCGAGTATCGTCACACCCGAGGTGTTTGCCGAACTCGCGCGGTCGCATGACGAAGGCGTCGCCGAGTTCCTCGATTTGGCCCGCGTAAAGCCCAATACCCTGGGAAACACCCGAATGCTCAAGGTGTTGTAGGTTCGGCGCGTCACCCGAATCGCCCGTTCGACGCGCGTACCCTCGGAATATGAACGCGTTTCTCGATCCCGCGGGACCCCTTCCCCCTTCGATTTACTGGCGTCGGCGCGCAATTGTGCTCGTCCTCGCCATTTTGGTGTTCTCGGGTATCTGGACGCTGTTCTCGGCATTCAACGCGGGTACAACCCCTGCCCCCGTCGCGTCCCCGACCGCGGGAACGGTCGTTGAGTGTAATTCGACTGACATTTCGCTTCGAGCTGAGACGAACCAGGAATCCTATGCTGCGGGTGAATTTCCGAAGTTTTCGATGACGATCACCAACGCAGGAACGACGGCGTGCACGCTCGAGGTCGGAACGGATAAGCAGAAGTACGTCATCATGAGCGGCTCCGACCTGATTTGGGATTCGACGGTCTGTCAGGTCTCACCCCAACCTTTTAGTCAATTATTCGAAGCAGGCCAGTCCCTGACGACGGACGCTGTCGAATGGGGTCGTGCTCGCAGCGACAACTGTGACAACGGAACACCGGCAGTCGGTGGCGGGGCGTCCTATCAATTGACGGTTTACGTCGGTGAAATTCAATCCACCGAGGCCAAACAATTCATGCTGTATTAGTCTCAGGAACATGACGTTCCCATTAGGGCAATCGATTGCCGCGAGTGTTGCGTTGTTGTGTGTGTCGATGGGGGTCCTGGCTGCTCCCGCCACCGCCCTAAACGGCCCTCAGCAAATCATTGGTGGGACGCCGGCCGACATCGACGACATTCCGTGGCAAGTCGGCCTTATTTCAGCGAGACAGAACGCGGCAACCGTGTTTGACAATCAGTTCTGCGGCGGTTCCATCATCAACGAAGGCTGGGTGATAACGGCAGCCCACTGTCTCTACGATTACAAGGGATCGAAGTTGGGAGTTTTTGCGGGCAACGACGACCTGGGAGTCCCGGTGGGCACCGATGTGTATCGCGCGGCCAGTTGGAAGGTCCACCCCGACTACTCTTCGGGTCCTGCCAAAGACGTGTGGTTCAACGACATCGCCCTCGTGAGACTCAATTCGACGCTCGACTTCGCTGAAGGAATTGAACCAATCGCACTCCCCACCGCCGTCGACCCAGCGGACGCACCCGCTGTCGGAGACCCCATCGGAGTTTCGGGTTGGGGCGCGACATCATCGGACGAATCTGACCCTGGCTACCCCTACCTGCTGCGCAAAACGACGCTCGCTGTAATTTCGAACGGCTCACCGGACAACTGCGGTGACTACACGGCGTCCGACTGGAATAGCCTGTACGAAACGTGTATTGGCTTCGCCGGTGGGGGCAAAGACACCTGTTGGGGCGACTCGGGCGGGCCATACGTCGACCAAATCGATGCCGACGGCGACGGAAACACCGAGCCCACGCTCATCGGGGTCACGTCTTGGGGAAACGGATGCGCTGACGCGAGCTTTCCTGGGCTCGCTACTCGCGTCACCTCGTACCTTGACTGGATTGTGCCGCGCTCACCAAGTTTCACTCCAACCGTTACTGGGTCGAACACTCTGATCACGTGGAGTCCCTTGAACAACCAGTTCCTTTCCTATCCCGTATCCGGCTACCGGATCGAGTACTCTCTCGACTCGGGAGCGACATGGACACTGGGTGGAACCGCGACCGCCAAAAAGCGTTCGCTTAATGTCACGGGCGTGACGAGTGGCCTGTGGCGGCTCGCCGCCCTGAATGCGGTCAACGCCTCAGGTGGCCCTTATTTGTGGTCGGGTGACATTGATGTCGACACGGCACGCCTCGGTGCCGAGCCGAGCCCCCCACAATCATTTGCCTTGCTCTCTCAATCACGACGCGGGTTCGACTTCGAGTGGGAACAGCCGAGTTCGGTCCACGGTTCGGCGATCTGGGATTACCGCATCTATCAACAACGCGGTTTCAGCGCTCCGCGATTAGCGGAGTCTGGTCGTTCTCAGTGGCCCGCCGCTACCGTCAAACCCAAGTTTGGGCCGGGAACGTACTGGGTTGTCGCGGTGAACAACTTTGGTGAATCGACCCGTTCCAACACCGTCACCATTCCCTAATAGCGAAATCTTTCGAGGAATATTCTTCGCTTCTCAGATGTTTCGAACTTTTGTCAGATTCACGGCGCGTCGCAATCGTTCCGTGTCCCACCTCGGTGGCAGACTGACGTTCCCGCACCGCCGCGAAATCGCTCCGTCCTCACATCATCGACGGCACGGTTAGTCGACCCTTAGAGAGGAGCATTATGCGTTTTTCCATTGGCCTCACCCGCCTCCCTCTGCCCCAATTCACGTGGGCATCTATTGACAAGCAGGTTGAAGACACCCAACCGGCACCTACAGATCTGACCGCCGAACTCACCGTGAAGGAGGACGACAATTCCTAACCCATGGGAAAGCGACGAACCGACGGACAAAGAACTCTGGGACGAACTCGGTCACACGGTCGATACGCGACGTCAGGATATCTACTTCACACTCGGACACCGCGCCTACTTCGCGGAAAAATACGACACCGCGATCGTGATGTTTGAAAAGTCGCGCGAACTCGCTGAAACACTGTTGCTCTCGCGTGAAAAGTACATGTCGATGTACTGGATGACGCGGTGCTATCGCTCCCTCAGCGATTGGGACAAAGTGTTCGAGATCTTCGCCGAGTTCGAAACACACGGGCCTGCCGAACTCGAGTCCGAAGACCTTGCGCACATGTTGCAGGCGAAAGGTTACGCCTTGAAGGAACGTCGCCAAGCCCTCGACGCGATTGAGGCGTTCCAACTCGCCGAGACCTACGCGCGCGAATGTGGCATGCATTTCATGGTCTGTGACGATGCAATCCAACGTGCTCACATTCATGCCCTTCTGCGTGAATATAACGTTGCCCGCGACATCCTGCTCGCGACTCTCGAGTACGCCCGAGAAGACGCCAGTGTTCCTCTCGCCGCACGGGTCCAGATGAATCTGGGAAGGGTCTACCTGCAATCAGGGGACTTCCCGGCCGCAATCGTGACCCTCGAAGACGCGGTGTCGACACTCGAATCCATCGAAGACGACCAACTCAACAAAGAGGCGCGGTTGTTACGGGCGACGGCGTACGGTCGCAATGGCGATGTCGCCCGCGCAGAGGTACTCCTTGCTGAACTCGACATTTCTCTCGATCCATGGGATATCGAAGTTCGCGCGAGCATCGCGCTCGCTCGCGCCATTATGTCCGAGGACCCATCAGAGGTCACTGTGCTTCACAAAAAGGCCCGTGCACTGGCCGCGAACGATGGCCGACACCATTTCGTGCACGTTGTCGACATCAACGTCGCGGTGATGATGGCAGAGTCGGGTGACCTAGAAAGCGCCGAAAGACTTCTTCGGTCGGTCATGGAGTCGGCGGAAAAGTTCGACGACCAGGACGTTATCAACGAGGCTCGGGTTCGCCTCGCGAGCATCCTGGTAGAGGTCGGCCGACCGGACGAAGCGCTGTCGATGATGTCGACGTTATCCATCGCAAGCTTCGGTGACGATGCCTTGGGCTGGCAACGCTTCGCCCTCGTCCAAGCATCGGCGTTGCTCTGTGTCGGTGACGTTGATGAAGCGGAACAATCGGTGACGGTCATCATGAATCTTGACCGATCCGTTTCCAACCTTCCGATGATTGCCGAGGCGTACTGGATTAGCTCACAAGTTGAGGAAAAGCGAAACGGACGCACGCTGCGATGGGAACGCGAATTGTCGGCGAGCGTCGTGATGCAACTTCATGCCGGAAACGCCGAACTCGCAACCGAACGATCGCGTGATCTTGTACCCACAGCGGCCTCAGGGGTCACCATTCCGCGTACGCCGTTGGCAACGCCCGATGCGTTGCTGGACGACATCACCTCAGAGAACGCCGAATAGCCTCTGCGAGGGTGTTCACCGAGTGATCGATAACCTCGGTGAACCCCAAGCGAGTTGCTTCTGCCGACCGCAGTTGGTGTGCCGTGACGGCCCGGATGTCTCCGGCGAGACTGATTTCGCCCGTCGCTACGAGCGTCGGTGAAAGCGCAACGTCTTTAGCAGCACTGGCGAGGGCCAGAGCGATGGCGAGGTCGGCGCCGGGTTCGGTGACCCGAATTCCGCCCACCGTCGAGACATAGACATCAGCGGACTGGAAGGGGAGTTTGGCGCGGCGCTCGAGAACCGCGAGCAGCATGGCGACTCGAGATGAATCAACACCGTTCGTGACGCGCCTTGGTTGCGGAGCACTCGAGGGAACGATGAGCGCTTGAATTTCGACCGGAATCGCGCGACGGCCCTCCATTGTGATCGTGGTACAAGTGCCACTGACCGGCGAGGTCGTGTTCGATCGGAACAGTGCAGATGGGTCGGGAACCTGCTCGATGCCGCTTCCGACCATCTCGAAACAACCGACCTCGTCGGTCGGTCCGAATCGATTCTTGAGCGTGCGAACAAAGCGAAGGGCGGTTTGGCGGTCGCCCTCGAAGTGCATGACGACGTCGACGAGGTGCTCCAGCAACCTGGGACCCGCGATTGTTCCGTCTTTGGTGACGTGACCGACAAGAATGACGGGTATTCCGCGTTCCTTGGCGATTCGAACGACCGTGGCAGCTACTTCCCGCACCTGCGCGACGCCCCCAGCAAGCCCGTCGACGGTTTCTGACGATACGGTTTGTACCGAGTCGATAATGACGAGCGCGGGTTTGACCTCGTCGATATGACCGAGGACTGTACCGAGATTTGTTTCGGCTGCAAGGAAGAGGGTGTCAACAAGTGTTCCAGTGCGCTCAGCGCGAAGCCGCACTTGACCGACGGATTCCTCGGCGCTGACGTACAGGACGGTGTCTCCGCGCATCGCAACGCGACCAGCGACGTCGAGAAGAAGAGTTGACTTGCCAACTCCCGGCTCGCCCGACAAGAGAATCGCTGCACCAGGGACGATTCCGCCACCGAGAACGCGGTCGAATTCAGCAATTCCGGTCGGTCGATGCTCGGCATCGGTCACCGTGATCTGCGTGATGGGGACAGCTGCGCGGTTAGTGGGGACTCGTGTCGCGACAGTTCGCCCCCCGAGGGACTCAGTCCCAAATTCGCGAACGGTATCCCATTGTTGACACTCACCACATCGCCCAACCCACTTGTTGGTCGTCCACCCGCACTCAACGCATTTGTAGGGAGTCGTTACGCGGGCCATAGTTCCAGATTAGGCGAGAGGACAGACGTCATCCCGTTTTTCTCACACCTTGTTTCGCGTGTAAGATTTCCCTCGGTGCCGTGTCCGAGCGGCCGAAGGAGCATGTCTCGAAAACATGTGTGGGTGCAAGTCCACCGTGGGTTCAAATCCCACCGGCACCGCCAGGGCCCCCGAGGAGACTCGGGGGCTTTTTCGCACCGTGTGCCGCGAATTCGAATTCGCTCGCCTTGTTAAAAATGTTCGCTCAAGCGAACATTTCGATATATACTGAAGTCGACCTTTTCGAAGGGGGTCAGTGAGCCGGAACCGCCAAGCGGGACCGGCTCACTTCTTTAATGACGCCCTTACGGCAAAAGACGGTTAGGTCCACGGAACAGATACGTCGTCTCGCGAATCGACGGCAGGCCGAGAAGCAGCATGAGAAAACGGGCAAGTCCCATTCCGAACCCACCGTGTGGGGGAACCCCATGGCGGAAGAAGTCGAGATAGAACTCGAGTTCCTCGGGGTCGAGCCCCTTGTCCTTCGCCTGTTCTGTCAACACATCGATGCGGTGCTCGCGCTGAGCGCCAGTCGAGATCTCGGTGCCGTTGTAGAGCAGGTCGTAAGAGTTTGTGAGGTTCGAGTCGCCCTCGTGACGCATGTGATAGAACGGGCGAATCGACGTGAAATAGTCGGTGACGAATACGAAGTCGTGACCGAACGTTTCCTTGACGTAGGCCGATAACTGCCTTTCGCCCTCGGGGTCGAGGTCGCCGTCCGTCCGTGGGACGGTATATCCGCGAGCTGTAAGAATCTCGTGCGCCTCGGCGAGCGGAATTCGGGGGAACGGCGTCGTTGGAACGACAACGGGCACCCCGAATGCTTCGTCGACCTGCGGGCCAAGTTTCTCGGCGATGGCGGTGAGTCCGGCGACGATGACCGATTCGTGCATCGCCATGACGTCCTCGTGCGAATCAACCCACGACATCTCGGCGTCAATCGACGTGAATTCGGTCGCGTGGCGTGAAGTGAACGACGGGTCGGCACGGAACGCGGGTGCGATCTCGAAGACCGCACCGAAACCCGCGGGCTGCGCCATCTGCTTGAAGAACTGGGGGCTCTGTGCGAGGTATGCGGTCGTCTCAAAATATTGCATCTCGAACAGCTCGGCGCGTGACTCTGAAGCACTTGCCATCAGTTTCGGGGTGTGAATCTCGATGAAGCCGTTGTCGACCCACCAGGTTCGCATGGCGTGTTCGAAAACGGTCTGGACACGGAAGATGAGGTTCGCCTCTGGGCGACGAAGGTCGAGGAACCGCCAGTCGAGGCGCTTGTCGATGCTCGAGTCCTCGGCGATGGGGGGTTCCGGTTGCGCCTCAGCGACGACCTCAAGCGTCGAAATCTTGACCTCGAGTCCACCGAGCTTGACCCTCTCGTCGTGCGCGAGTTGACCCGTGACACGAATGAAGGTTCCCGCGTTGAGCGTTCCGATGAGTTCCGTCAATGCGAGGCGTTCGGCCGAATCGGCCGCCTCAGGGTCGAGTTCACGAACCGCCTTCGTGACGAGCTGGACTGCACCGGTCTCGTCACGCAGAATGACGAACTGCACCGCCTTCTGGTCACGGACAGTGTCGACCCACCCCGCGACAACAACGTCGCCGTCCGGGAGAGCGGAAAGGGATGCCACAGTTGAACGCTTAGCCATAATCTCCAGCGTAGCGGGCGGGTTGCCCACAGTTTGCGCAGTTACAATCGGGAGGGTGAGTGCCGAGCGTGTCCATCTTGTGCGTCATGGTGAGGTGAATAACCCCGGTGACGTTCTTTACGAGCGTCTGCCGAACTTTGGACTCACGGAAAACGGCCGGATACTCGCCGAATCGGCGGTTCACCACGTGCCTCTCGACACTATTTCGGCACTCATAGTCAGCCCGCTTCAACGTGCACGCGAATCGATGGCACCGTGGGAGAAAGCAACCGGCTTGACCGCAAGCGTCGACGACCGCGTGATCGAGCCGTGGAACGAATTCCGCGGTCTGCGACTCGACGGCGGGCGATCTCTTCTGTCGCGGCCGGACCTCTGGAAATTCCTGGCGAACCCGTTCCGTCCGTCGTGGGGAGAGCCGTATCGAGATATCGCCCAGCGGATGTTGGCGGCGATGCGTGATGCGGTCGACTCAGTGGATGGCGGTGACATTGTCATCGTGTCTCACCAATTGCCGATTTGGATGGTGCAGCGGGCAATGGCAGACAAGCCGTTGGCGCATTGGCCCGGGACCCGACGCTGTTCGCTGTCATCGGTCACGTCCTTCCAGGTGCATCCTGCAGATTTCATCGAGTACGACTATCGCGAGGCGACCGACATCGACCGCGCGATGGATTCGGGGGCGGTGTGAAGCGCATGATTGTCGCGGCGAGCCTTGCCGCGTCCCTCGTTTTCCTCGGCGGGTGCGTCTCGAATGACCCGCTGGCCGTCGACGCGAACAACGAGAATTTCACCTCCGCCGATGGAAGTGTGACCGAAGTCGCACCCGCCAATCGGGGCGAAGCGGTGTCGTTCGAATCGAGTGACACGACGGACCACTCAACCCTTAGTTCCCAGGATTTCCGCGGATCGGTGCTCGTCGTCAACTTTTGGTATGCGGCGTGCCCGCCGTGCCGAGCGGAGGCCCCTGATCTCGCCGACCTGGCCACCGCGTACGCCGACAAGGGAGTCCTGTTTCTCGGGGTGAATGTCTTCGACAACACCGCGGGCGCGCAATCGTTCGAGAACTCGTTCGACATTCCGTACCCAAGCATTCTCGATGCGGACACCGGAACATTGCGACTCGCGTTCGCGAGTGACCTCCCCCCGAGCGGAATCCCCACCACCTTGATCGTCGATCGTGACGGTCGGGTTGCGGCTCGGGTTCTCGGGTTCCTCGCGGACCGTTCGATGTTTGAAGACATGCTCGACAGTGTGGTGGCCGAGGCCGCACCGTGATTGGCAACGTCGGCGAAATCG
>CAEZVJ010000008.1_pt1 | contig 13436 bp, 11 predicted proteins | sample 7264711 | NCBI WGS metagenome assembly CAEZVJ01 (sample SAMEA6813853, study PRJEB35770) | uncultured Microbacteriaceae bacterium | biome: Freshwater; feature: Freshwater reservoir; material: water | place: Czech Republic | collected 2017-05-23 | depth 0.5m m
ACGCCCGGACCCCCAATCACATGGCGACGCGCGGCCGACACGAGGTCTCCGAGGACAGCTGACGACGTCTGAACCCCGCCAGCGCCGGCACCGTAAAACATTAACGGACCGGCAAGTTCGGCTTCGACAAAAACCGCGTTGTTCGCGCCGTGGACGGCAGCAAGTGGGTGAGTGTCGGGAACCATGGCGGGGTATACGCGCGCGCTCACGCCCTCGGTTCCGTCTGCCGAGACGACCCGCTCACAAATCGCGAGCAGTTTCACGACGTAACCGGCTTGCCTGGCGGCGCGGACCTGGTCGAGAGTGATTTCGGTGATTCCTTCGCGATAGACGAGGTCGATCGGCACGTGGGTGTGGAAGGCAAGAGATGCGAGAATCGACGCCTTTTGCGCTGCGTCGTATCCTTCGATGTCTGCGCTGCTGTTGTCTTCGGCGTATCCAAGCTTTTTCGCCATGGCGAGCGAGTCCTCCATTGATTCGCCCAGTGTGTCGATGCGATCGAGGATGAAGTTGGTGGTTCCGTTCACGATTCCGAGGATTCGCGTCACTCGGTCGCCAGCCAGAGAATCGCGAAGCGGGCGGATGATGGGAATCGCTCCCGCAACGGCTGCTTCGTAGTAGACCTGCGCGCCAACCTGGGCGGCGGCCTCAAAAATCTCGGTGCTGTGGTGCGCCAGCAATGCTTTGTTTGCGGTGACGATGTCGGCACCCGCGTTGATTGCATCGAGAATGAGCGTGCGCGCCGGCTCGATGCCCCCCATCAGTTCAATGACGATGTCAGCTTCGCGAACAAGTTTGGCGGCGTCGGTCGTGATGAGGTGAGCGGGAATGTCCACCGAACGCTTCGATTTCGGGTCGCGAACGGCAACCCCGATCAACTCGATACCAGCGCCAATTCGCGCGGCCAACTCATCTCCGTGATTAAGAATCTGGTCCGCAACCTGCGCGCCAACACTTCCCGCACCGAGAAGCGCAATTCGAAGGTTTCGATATTCAATCAATGAGTTTTCCTTAACACGGGCGGGCCTTCAGGCATTGAGTCAGTTTAGCGACTCGCGGGTCAGAATCAGGCTGTCCTCGGCGGCGACCCAAGCCAACATCGCGCATTTGACTCGGGCAACAAACTTTGAGACACCGGACAGTGCAGCAAGATCGCCGTACTCGTCTTCCGACAGTGAAATTGTTCCGCGGGATCTCATCGCATCACGGAATCCGTTTGCGAACGACTCAAATTCGACGACCGACATTCCCGTCACTTCGGATGTCATGAGCGACGCCGACGCTTGAGAAATCGAGCAGCCCTTACCCTCCCATTCGACGGCGGTGATGGTGGAGCCGTCCTCCGAGAGTCGAACCGTCAACGTCAATTCGTCGCCGCAGGTCGGGTTGTATTGGTGAGAGGGAAATCCGCCAGGTTGCAGTCCGTATCCCACTCGCTTTTTGTTGTGGTCGAGGATGATCTGTTGGTACAAGTCGTCGAATTCCATTAGTCTTCCCCGAAGAATTCCCGAACGTCGGCGAGCGCCGCGACAGCGAGAGCGACATCATCCGCGGTCGAATACATCCCGAGTGAGAACCGCGTCGATGAGTCAACGCCCAGACGCTTGTGCAGCGGTTGGGCGCAATGGTGCCCGACGCGCGCCGCGATTCCGCGCGAGTCAAGGTACTGACCGACGTCGTGGGGGTGAACACCCTCAACGGCGAAACTCACGAGCCCGACGCGATGAACACCATTTGAGTTTCCCAAGATACGAACGTTCGGAATGTCAGCGACACCGGCGAACAGTTCTGCGCCGAGCGATTCCTCGTGTGCCGAGATTGCGTCGACACCGACCGACTCGACAAAACGAAGTGATTCCGCCCACCCGATTGCCTGCGTGAGTCGCGGTGTTCCCGGCTCGAACTTTGCCGGGGCGGGAAGGTAATCGGACGAATCGTAATCGACGCGCGTGATCATCGAGCCTCCCGTCAGAACCACTGGCATTTCGTCGAGGATTTCCGTCGTCCCCCACAGCGCACCGATGCCGGTCGGACCATACATTTTGTGAGCCGAGAACACAACGAAATCTGCACCGTACGATTCGACATCGATGCGTCCGTGCGCGGCGGATTGACACGCGTCAACAACAACAAGCGCTCCTGCGGCTCGGCCGAGGTCGGCGATGGCACGCACGGGGTTCGTGATTCCGAGCACATTGGAGACGGCCGACACCGCGACGATGCGGGTTCGGTCGGACACAACCGATTTCACGGCCTCGGCCGTCAACTCTCCGCCATCCGTGATGGGGGCGACACGAATAACAGCGCCCGTCTGCTGGGCTACCTCTTGCCACGGGATGAGGTTCGCATGGTGTTCAGCCTCGGACACAACAATCTCGTCGCCGGCTGCGAGGGCGAATCGAGGGGGTGACCCGACGGAGGATGCCAATCTCATGGCGAGGGCAACGAGGTTGATTGATTCCGTCGCGTTGGAGGTGAAGACGAGTTGGTTTGGTCGCGCACCGACGAACGCGGCGATCGACGCACGCGCGTCGTCGTAGGCCTCGGTCGCTTCGGCGGCGAGTGAATGAGCCCCTCGATTCACCGCCGCGGTATGCCGCAGTGCGAATTCGGATTCGATGTCGACCGCAATTCGCGGTCGAAGGCTCGTCGCTGCTGTGTCGAGGTAGACGAGCGGATGCCCACTGACGGTTTCTGACAGTTCGGGGAACTCCGCGCGAATCGCGGCGCTCTGCTCGGGCGTGAATTGACTCACATGCGCTCCGGTGCGCTGACGCCCAACAGGTCGAGCCCATTGCGCAAAACCTGACCTGCGGAATCGTTGAGCCAGAGCCGCGTGCGGTGTGCGTCGTCAACATCGTCGTCACCGAGCGGAGTAACACGACAGTTGTCATACCAACGGTGGTAGAACGCAGCAAGTTCCTCGAGGTAACGCGCAACGCGGTGGGGTTCGCGCAGCGTGGCCGACTGGGCGACTACACGCGGGAAGTCAGCGAGCGCATTCGCAAGGTCTGCCTCGGTCGGGTGGTCGAGCAGTTCGGCTCGAAACACTGATCGGTCGACACCCGCGGTGGTCGCATTCCGGGCAACGGCGCAGGTTCGCGCGTGCGCGTATTGAACATAAAAGACCGGGTTGTCATTCGACTTCTTGGTCAGGAGTTCCGGGTCTAGCGACAGCGGCGAATCGGCGGGGTATCGAGCTAGCGAATACCTCAGCGCATCAGTACCGAGCCACTCACGAAGGTCATTCAGTTCGATGACGTTGCCCGCGCGCTTCGACAGCTTTGCGCCATTAATGCTGACGAGTTGACCGATCAGGATTTCGATGTCCTTGTTGGGGTCATCGCCCGCCGCGCCCGCGAGCGCTTTGAGGCGATGAACATAACCATGATGGTCAGCGCCCAAAAGGTAGATCTTATGTTGGTAACCGCGGTCGCCCTTGGACAGATAGTACGCGGCATCGGCAGCGAAATAGGTGTGAACACCATTGCCTCGGCGAATCACGCGGTCTTTGTCGTCGCCGAAGTCGGTCGTGCGAACCCACACGGCATCGTCATCGTCGTAAACGTGGCCTTGTGCTCGGAGACGTTCTATCGCCTTCTCAACCAGCGAGGTGTCGCCACCGGCGTGCAAGTCGCGTTCGCTGAACCACACGTCGAATTCGACATTGAATTGCGTCAGCGAATCCTTGATTTCCTGCAACTGCAGTTGATACCCGATATCGCGGGCGATAACGATCGCCTCGTCACGGGGAAGTTCACCGAGGTCCGGGCGACGCTCACGCGCGGTCTTGCCCAGTTCCTGAACGTATTCCCCTGGATATCCGTTGTCGGGGGTCGGTTCACCGAGTGCTGCCGCAAGGACGGATTCACCGAAGACCTCCATTTGTGCGCCGGCGTCATTAATGTAAAACTCACTGGCTACCGTTGCGCCGGAAGCTCGCAGAACGCGACCGATGGAATCGCCCAGCCCAGCCCACCGTGTATGCCCAATGTGCAACGGTCCGGTTGGGTTGGCCGACACAAATTCGAGGTTAATCGACTGTCCGGCAAGAGTGTCATTGTGACCAAACGTGGCACCTGCCGTCACAATGGTTCGAGCAATTTCGCCGGCTGCCGCCGCCTCTAGTGTGATGTTGAGGAATCCCGGTCCCGCGATGTCAACCACCTTGATTCCCGGAATCGCCGAGAGTGCCGAGTGAAGCTCGGCCGCAACGTCGCGTGGATTCATATCAACGCGCTTGGCGACCTTTAGGGCAATCGACGTCGCCCAATCCCCGTGTTCGCGATTTTTTGGCCGCTCGAGGGCGACCATTGACTCCGTGATTTCCGCTGCGACCGCCTCATCGCGAGCGCCGATGACCACACGCGTTGCCTCGGCAATGGCGGTACTCAACGCGTCGGGGTTCATACGTCCATCTTAAGTCGCTCATCAGGTGAGTTGAGGGGTACCCCCTACAGGATTCGAACCTGCGACCTTCTACGCCGGAGGTAGACGCTCTATCCACTGAGCTAAAGGGGCTTGTGGGACCAGCGTACTACTGCGCAGAGTGCCGCTCGAGGAATTCGAACACCGCTCGATCGTCCACTCCGGGGAAACTTCCTCGGTGAAGTGGAGTGAGCACCTGAGAGTGCATCGCGGCGCTCGTCCAGGTGTTTCCTGACCATTTCGCGCTAAGTTCATCGGTCGGCAACACACAACACGTTGGGTCGGGACAGGTCGACGACTTGCGATCGGCGGTGTCGCGTCCTCGGAACCACTTCGACTCGGCGAAGGGAACCCCGACGGTAATCGAAAAGTTCCCGTCAACTCCCGATCCCGTCTGCGTCGATTCCCAAAACGTCCCGTCGGGTGTATCCGTGTACTGATGGTATTCGGTGGTTCGATTGACGCGTTCGAGTGCGACCCGTGCACTCCACTGTCGGCAAAGCCGCTGTCCTTCGACCGCCCCCGTGACGTCGGTCGGGATCGGCAGCCCGTCGTTTTCGTATGCCTTGTAGACCGCACCTTCGTGTCCGACCCGCAGGAAGTGAACCGGAATGTCAAGATGACTCGTCGCAAGGTTGGTAAATCGCATCGACGCGAATTCGTGGGTGACCCCGAACGCGTCACGGAAATCCTCGACGGCGATGTTGCGCTCAGCCTTCGCTTTGGTCAGGAATTCGACGGCTTGGCGACCCGGCATGATGGCGGCGGCCGCCACATAGTTGATCTCGAGGCGTTGTTGCAAAAACTCCGGATAGCTCGAGGGAACATTGTGCCCAAGGATTCGGTGGGCAATCGACTGAATCGCCATCGATCGAAGGCCGTGTCCGCCGGGGATTGATGCGGGGGGAAGGTAGACGTGTCCGTTGGCCCAATCGGTGATGCTGCGTGCGGACTCCGGCAAATCATCCACGTAGATAATGGCGAGACCGTAGCGCTCGGCCATCTGGCTCATTTCGCGGTGGGTCAGAGCGCCCGTGGTGTGACCAACCTGATCTGAGAGGTCTTGGCCAATCGCCTCGAGGTCCGGGCGGTAATTGTTGATGTCGCGCATCGCGCGCCGCAGTTCGGTGTTTGCACGCCGAGCTTCTTCGGGAGTCGCGATTGCGGTTGTCTCGCGACGCACGATTTCGCGGTGCAATCCCAGAAGAGCGTCAAGGGTCTCGTCGTTCATAGTCTTACCGACACGAGTCGATGGAATTCCCAATCGCGTGGCGAGCGCTGAGTGTTGCATCTCGTCTAACTCAAGTTCTTTTGCGCTGCGCTCGTCCGGCGCACTTATTTCGAGAAGCGTGGCGACACTGACTCCGAGTGCCGCGGCGATTGCGGTGACGAGACCGATCTTGGGTTCACGCTTTCCGTTCTCAATAATTGAGAGTTGACTTCCGGACAGACCCACCTTGTCGCTCAGGGCATCGAGTGTCAGGTTGGCCCGTTGGCGGAAATGTCGAATTCGACGGCCCAGTGTCGGTGACGTTTTCATGGTGTCAGATTACGCCAAAAGTTTCATAAAACGTAATAAATGGCTTTCTTTCGTCCGAAATTGTCGGCGTGTTGACTTATTGCAGACAATTCTTGATTCATGCCCCCGTTTTCGACCAGCACCGAGCCTTCGGCTTCTAAGGCGCCGCGTGCTCTGCCAACTACTCGGGAAGATCTGCGCGATTGGGTGTCCGAAATCGCGAACCTGACCACACCCGCAAACATTCAGTGGTGCGACGGTTCACTCGGAGAGCGCCAAGCACTCATCGCCGACATGGTCGCATCCGAAACCCTCATCCCTCTTGATAGCGAACGTCGTCCGAACTCTTTCCTCGCACGAAGCAACCCCGACGATGTCGCGCGCGTCGAATCGCGAACGTTCATCTGTTCGGAATCCGAGCGAGATGCCGGCCCGACCAACAATTGGCACGACCCCGACGACATGCGATCGACGCTGTCGGGGCTCTTTAGCGAATCGATGCGCGGTCGAACGATGTATGTCGTCCCTTTTCTCATGGGGCCAGCTGGGTCGCCCGTCACCCGCGTCGGGATCGAGATCACCGACTCGCCGTACGTTGTCGTCTCGATGGGAACGATGACCCGAATGGGTCGCATCGCACTCGACGTCATCGAAGGCGGCGCAGAGTGGGTGAGGGCGGTTCACTCGGTCGGCGCGCCAATTGATGATGGCCAGGTCGATGTCGCGTGGCCGTGCAATCCAACCAAATACATCACGCACTTCCCCGAAACCCGCGAAATCTGGTCATTCGGCTCGGCCTACGGTGGCAACGCGTTGTTGGGCAAGAAGTCCTTCGCCTTGCGCATCGCGTCGGCGATGGCCCGCGACGAGGGCTGGCTTGCCGAACACATGATGCTCGTCCGAGTCACGTCACCGGAGGGTCAGGTCGCGCATATCGCAGCAGCCTTCCCCAGCGCGTGTGGAAAAACCAACTTCGCGATGATGCAACCGACTCTTCCGGGATGGCGAGTTGAAACTCTCGGCGACGACATCGTCTGGATGTGGATCGATGAAAACGGCTTGTTACGTGCCATCAACCCCGAGGCCGGATTCTTCGGTGTCGCACCGGGAACGAGCGACGCGACCAACCCCGTGGCCATTCAAACGCTATGGGGCAACACCATCTTTACGAACGTCGCCTTGACCGAAGACGGTGACGTGTGGTGGGAAGGGCTCACAAAAGATAAGCCGTCTCATCTCACCGATTGGACCGGCCAGGATTGGACACCGAAATCGGGAACGCCCGCGGCACACCCCAACTCGCGGTTCACCGTCGCCATCGACCAGTGCCCGACCACCGCGAGCGATTGGGCGGATCCGCGCGGAGTCGTCGTCGACGCGGTTGTGTTTGGTGGTCGACGATCCGACACCATGCCCCTCGTGACCGAAGCCCGCTCGTGGTCTCACGGTGTTTACCTCGGCGCGACGATGGCCTCCGAGCGCACCGCGGCAGCCGAAGGAACTCTCGGCGAACTTCGCCGTGACCCGTTCGCGATGGCGCCCTTCACCGGGTACAACGTCGGTGACCACTGGGCCCACTGGTTGACCATCGGCGAGCGCCTCCGCGTCTCTGGGCGCTTTCCTCGTGTCTTCCACGTGAACTGGTTCCGACGCGATGAGAGTGGGCGATTCCTGTGGCCAGGTTTCGGTGACAACGTTCGCGTCGTCAAGTGGATGATGGATCGCTTGCGTGGCAACATCGGAGGCGTCGACAGCCCCGTTGGCACGCTTCCAAAACTCGCCGACCTCGATTTACGTGGACTTGACATGGCCTTATCCGACGCCAAAGACATCGTGTCGGTCACATACAGCGAAATCGAACGGGACGCACGAGACGCGCAATCTCTGTTAACTCTCATCGGCGATACCGTCCCGGCAGCGATCTGGGCCGAGAATACTGAGACAATTGCCCTGAGTCAGTGACAAATTATCGTAATCAAATCGTCATATTATCTTCATCGGTGATTCGGCAGGATGCGAGTAGATTTGGGCTTATGCAGTTGACATCACAATTCGGATTTGTGCGAGCCTTTGCGCCCATTGCCATTGTCATGCTCGCATTGACGGGCTGTAGCCCCAGTGCGGCTCCGACGGGAGGGCCGAATCCGACCGAGACGACGCAACCAACGGGTGACCCGACCGACACTCCCGTCCAAACCGAGTTCTTCTCGATGCCCGCCGACTGCACCGGCATTTTGCCCGCTACGGATGTCGCCGCGTTCGCCGCTGACGGCATCATCTTGTTGGCCGGGCCTGGCGGAAAATACGGCAACGAACTCATCACGGAACCGACGCCGGAAATGAGCGCCGGTGGAATCTCGTGTTACTTCGGAGTAGACAACGAAGATCCCACTTTGCTTCGCGTCAATGTACTTGTGTCTGCGGTGGCGCTTGATGCCACCAGTCGGGCGACAGTAATCGAAGACCTCGCTGCTCAGGGACTCGCGCAGGCGATGGACGAACGTGGCGATGTAACCTTCGGAATTCTTGGTGTCAGCGAAGGTCAAACTACTGCGAACTACAACGTCATCGCAAGCGATTCCTGGATTTCGGTGCTGTCGTCCGATGGCGGTGAAGCGGCATTTCTGGCCATCGTCAGCCTGGCGAACGCTGTACACACCGCGAATTACAGCTAGGCCATGACACCGGAATTCGTTTCCGGAGTTGACCCTAGTTGGGGGCCTGTGTTTGCGAGGGCCACCACTTCGCTCGACGACATCGAAGAACGGTTGGACGGCGAAGCACTCAATGGTGTTCTGCATGCTCCGGCTCGCGAAGACATTTTTCGGGCGTTTTTCGCCCCACTTGATTCCATCCGTGTCGTCATCGTCGGTCAAGATCCTTACCCGACGCGGGGTCACGCAGCAGGGCTGTCGTTTTCGACGAGCAGAGATGTTCGCCCGTTGCCTCGAAGTCTCGCAAACATCTACGTCGAGCTTCAGGATGATCTCGGAATCGAGCCTGCGGAACACGGTGACCTGTCACGCTGGGTCGACCAGGGCGTGATGTTACTCAACACGTCGCTCACCGTGCGTGAAGGCGAGGCGGGTTCTCATCGAACGTGGCCCTGGAAAATCGTGACGGGTGCAGCGCTTCAAACTCTCGCCGAACGTGGCGGCCCCCTCGTCGCCGTCTTGTGGGGACGCGAAGCTCAGTGGGCTGCGCCACTAGTGGACGGCGTTGACACCATCGAGTCAGCCCACCCTTCGCCTCTATCGGCACACCGAGGCTTTTTCGGTTCACGACCTTTCTCGCGGACAAATGCCTCGCTCATCGAACAGGGCAGCGACCCGATTGACTGGCGCGTTTAGACTCTCGTCATGACTGGAGTGTCCTTTCGACCGGCGAACACTGCCGACGCCACGACACTGGTCGACATCTATAACCATTACGTCGCCACCTCAACCGTGACGTTTGACCTCGATTCGTGGGCGTCGAGCGACATGGCTCACAAGATTGAATCGGTGAACGGGTTGAAGATGCCGTTCATCATCGCCGAACTCAACGGCGACACGGTCGGATACGCCTATCTGTCGACTTTTCGCGAGAAGGCGGCGTACGACGCGACAATGGAAAACACCCTGTACCTGCGTGACGACGCGCGAGGCGCCGGAATCGGGCGGTCGTTGTTGGACGAACTCCTCCGTCTCGGGGAAATCGCCGGCGTTCGCGAGGTCGTCGCCGTCATCGCCAACACCCCCGACGCGGTGCCGTCGATTCGGCTTCACGACAAGGCGGGTTTTGCGCGCGTGGGCGAAATGGACCGCGTCGGTCGCAAGTTTGACGAATGGATTGGTGTCGTCATGATGCAGAAGTCCCTCGTCCACGATTAGCCCTTTCGTTACGCATTGTTTCGCGGCTAGTGGATTGGGTCCTTTGCGCTCCCTACTGTGAAGGGAACTAGCCAAAGGAGCCCACATGTCGTGGAAATTTGAAACCCAGCAGATTCACGCGGGGGCCGCACCGGATCCCGTCACGAATGCTCGTGCCGTCCCCGTGTATCGCACTACCGCATATGTCTTCAACGACTCCGACCACGCGAAGAACCTCTTTGCGCTCGCCGAGTTTGGAAACATTTACACCCGCATCATGAACCCGACCCAGGACGTCGCGGAAAAGCGCATCACGGCCCTTGAAGGTGGAACCGCGTCGCTCTTGGTTGCGTCAGGTTCTGCCGCGACGACATATGCGGTCCTCAATATTGCTGGAGCTGGCGACCACATCGTCTCGTCATCGAGCATTTACGGCGGAACGTACAACCTGTTCCATTACACGCTCGCCAAGCTCGGCATCGAGGTGACCTTCGTCAACGACCAGGACAACCTCGACGAGTGGAAGGCTGCAGTTCGCCCCAACACCAAGTTGTTCTTCGGTGAAACGATCGCGAACCCACGGATCAACATCCTCGACATTGAAGGCGTCTCGAAGATTGCCCACGATGCTGGTGTCCCTCTCATCGTCGATAACACCATTGCCACTCCGTATTTGATTCGCCCGTTCGAGCACGGGGCCGACATCATCATCCATTCGGCGACCAAATTCCTCGGTGGACACGGAACCGTCGTTGCCGGCGCGATTGTCGATGGCGGAAAGTTCGCGTGGTCGAAGAACGTCGAGAAGTTCCCCGGCTTGACCGAACCTGACCCCTCGTATCACGGCGCCTCGTTCACGTCCGTTCTGGGAGACGGAATTGCGTACATCATCAAGGCGCGTGTTCAGTTGCTCCGCGATACCGGTGCGGCAGTTGCGCCTGACAACGCGTGGGCCATTCTGCAGGGCATCGAGACGTTGTCACTTCGCATGGATCGCCACGTCGAGAACGCGAATGCGGTTGCCCGTTGGCTGGAGGCTCACCCCGATGTGGCCAGCGTGTCTCACGCGGGACTCGAGTCAAGCCCATGGTTCAAGGCCGGGCAGAAGTACGCCCCCAAAGGTGCGGGTGCCGTCCTCTCGTTCGAACTCAAGGGCGGCGTCAAAGCCGGTCGCGCGCTCGTCGAGTCCACCGAACTGTTTAGCCATGTCGCGAACATCGGTGACGTCCGTTCACTGATCATCCACCCCGCGTCGACGACACACTCGCAGCTGTCTCCCGAAGAGCAGCTCAGCGCGGGCGTTACTCCCGGCCTGGTTCGCCTCTCGGTCGGACTCGAACACATCGATGACATCATCGCTGACCTCGACTCCGGTTTCGCTGCGGCGCGCAAAGCCAAGTAGTTCCTCCCTGCGTGCAGGGTCGGTTCCCTTGGGTCCGACCCCGCACGTCGTTGGGCGTGAGAGACTAGGCGAACTATGGATTGGCAGACGTCGGAAGAGACCGTTCCCTCGGCCTTTGTGACCGAGGGGACCGTTCGCGCGCTCGGTGCGCCGCCCGTGACGGGCGCGTGGCGCGACGGCGATCACCCCGGAAATCGGCAATTCGCCCAGTTGGGCGACCTCCCGCTTGAATCGGGTTCGACACTGCCGCGGGCACGACTTGCCTACGAGACGTGGGGGACGCCCAACGCCGACCTGTCTAACGCCATTCTCATTATTCATTCACTCACCGCCGATTCCCATGTCGCCGGAGCCGCTGGCCCGGGGCACGTGACCGATGGCTGGTGGGGCGGGGTCGTCGGAGACGGACTCGGGATCGACACGGCCAAGTGGTTCGTCATCTGCCCCAACACTCTGGGAGGGTGCCAGGGTTCGACTGGTCCGTCCACCGTGACTAGCGATGGACGTGAATGGGGATCCCGTTTCCCGTATCTCACCGTTCGAGATCAAACCCTCGCCTTGAAGAAACTCGCCGAGCAACTTGGCATCGCACGCTGGGCCGCCGTCATCGGCGGCAGCGCTGCGGGCATGAGTGCCCTCGAGTACGCCGTTACCTACCCTGACGCGGTTGAACGACTTGCGCTCCTTGCCACGTGTGGAGTGACCAGCGCCGATCAAATTTCACTGAACTCCGTCCAAATCGAAGCGATTCGAATGGACCCGTCGTATGCGGGAGGGGACTATTACGAAAACGAGGAAGGCCCCTACCGCGGCCTCTCGCTCGCTCGTCGGCTCGCGATGTTGTCCTATCGGTCTCCAGCAGAGTTCAATGACCGTTTCGATCGCGCCTGGCAAAGTGGAATTAGCCCTCTTGGCGACGGGGGGCGCTTCGCCGTCGAGTCCTACCTGGACTTCCACGGGAACAAGTTCACCCGTCGTTTTGACGCCAATTCCTACATCACCCTCGTCGAATCGATGAGTTCGCATGATGTGACGCGCGATCGCGGTTCGCTCAAGGATGTTCTTGGAACCGTTACCGCACGGAGCCTCGTTGTCGGAGTTGATTCGGACCGACTCTTCCCGCTCGAACAGCAGGTGACGCTCGCCGAGCATCTGCCCAACCATGTGGGCGGCCGAGACGCGCACGTCATGTCGTCACCGTATGGGCACGACGCTTTCCTCATTGCCGATACCGAGGTGGGCGAACTGATACGCCAACTTCTCGACACGTAATCACTCCACAATCGCGAACGACGCCCCGACCGTGAGAGTCGGGGCGAGTCAGCGTGCGAGCAGGTTGCGAATGACGACCGGAATTTGTGTGACGAGTTGATCGAGCAGGAACGGGCCGCCAGCGGAAGCCGCTTGTGCCGCAAGTGAGTGAATGACGACCGCCGCCGCTGAGATTCGAGCGAGAACCCGTTGATCGTAAACAATGTCCGCGGTGCGAGTTGCAATCATCGACCCGATGACGCCCCCGAGCACGTCCCCTGCGCCAGCGATCGCTAACCACGGCGTCGCGAGCGACACCGAAAACTCATCTCCAAATTGATTGGCGATGTGCGTCGTTGATCCCTTGATGAGCACTGTGGCGTTCCACTGCGATGCAGCGAGCAATGCGTATTCCGCGGGCGCGCCTTCGACCGCTTCGCGGGATACCCCGAAAACTTTTGCCATCTCGCCTGCGTGCGGTGTCGCCACGATGGGTCCCGCGTGCGGCAACAGGCTCAGAGCACCGGCATCGACGACGGTGGGTTTACCCTCATCCAGTGCGCGGCGGGCTCGATTCATCGACTCGGTATCGGTGTCCGACATGCCGGAACCGATGACCCAGGCTGAGACGGGCCCGGCTCCGAGAACGGCCTCGGGACGACGAACAAGGAGAGGTCGAGTTGCTTCATCGGGTCCGACATAGCGAACCATACCAATTCCCGTCGCGAGTGCGCCGTCAACGCCGAGCAATGCGGCACCGGGGTAGGTCGGTGAACCCGTCGCGAGCCCGACGACACCGCGAGAGTATTTGTGGTCGTGCACCGTGGGCGCGCGATACTCTAGAGCGGCTTCGCTCTCGTCAAATATTTCAACACCCATAACACAAGCCTATTCCGCGAAGCGCTCGGCATAAACTGTCAATCAGCCCAAAGGAGCATTATGAGTACCCCCGCACTTTTCCAACCGCTGACGATTCGGGGAGTGA
>CAEZVJ010000010.1_pt1 | contig 12833 bp, 9 predicted proteins | sample 7264711 | NCBI WGS metagenome assembly CAEZVJ01 (sample SAMEA6813853, study PRJEB35770) | uncultured Microbacteriaceae bacterium | biome: Freshwater; feature: Freshwater reservoir; material: water | place: Czech Republic | collected 2017-05-23 | depth 0.5m m
CACTCAGCGGCAGCATCATCTAGGGCACGACGTGGCCCCTTCGTCCGCTCGACATCGAGAGATTGTTCCCGTCGGAAACATTTCTCTTAGCGTCGACTTTTCGGGCGGGGGGTCCACGTCGTTGGTGTTGTTGCACGGCGTAACCGCAAACCTCGCGGTGTGGGAGCCAATCGTCGCAATTCTGGAAAAAACGTTTCACATCATGGCCGTGGATCAGCGAGGACATGGGCGAAGCGATAAGCCCGCGACCGGGTATTCCGCATCCGACTACAGTTCCGATGTTGCTCGGTTAATTGAAACTCGCGCGCCGGGGGGTCGGGCGGTCATCGTTGGCCACTCTCTCGGATCGCGCAACGCGATAGTCGCCGCGTCGACGTTCCCCCAGCTCGTATCTGGGTTCGTCGGCATCGACTTCACTCCGTTCATCGAAGACGACGTCTTTGATTCCCTCGAACAACGCGTCACGGGTGGGTCACGAAGCTTTGAATCTCTCGATGACGTCGAGGGTTACCTTGCCGAACGCTACCCCGCCATTCCACGCGACGCGATCGTGCGACGAGCCCGCAACGGTTTTGTGGAGAAAGACGGACTTTTTCGGCCGCTCGCGGATCCGTTGGCAATGGCCCAAACCGTTCAAGGGTTAAGGGAAAACCTTGCCCCTGCACTTTCCGAGGTTGAGGTTCCGGGCTTATTGGTTCGCGGGGTAAACAGTGTGCTCGTAACCGCGGCAGCGTTCGAGAGTACTAAGAATTTGCGCCCTGACCTGGAATTCGCTCTCGTGGAGGGCGCGGACCACTATGTTCCGGAAGAAAAGCCAGTTGAGATTGCTCGATTGGTCCATGATTTTGTCAACCGAACCACTTAACACCTAGCTGATTGGAAAACACCATGCCCAAGTACATCGCCGACCTCACCGTTTCATCTCCTGATATTCCGTCCCTTGGCCGTATACCTGATCGATTTAGCGCAGATGCGGGAAACGCAATTCCGACCATCTCCATCTCGGGGGTGGGTTCGGATGCAATTGAGCTCGCGTTCGTTCTCAACGATCCCGATGCACCATTGCCGAACGGGTTCACGCACTGGACGCTTTTCAACATCCCAACGGACACGACCGAAATCTCGGCGGCGAATTTCCGTGATTTCACTCAGGGCTTGAACGGTATTGGCGAGCCCGTCTACACGGGTCCGCAGCCACCTCAGGGGCACGGTGTACATCACTATTATTTCTGGGTCTATGCGCTTGATGCGCACGTCGACGGGCCTCATTCGCGGGAGTCGTTCCTCGAAAAGTACGCCAGCAACATCCTCGAGCAAAATCGTTTTGTCGCGACATTCAGCACGCCGTAGAAAACAAGGATAAGTTTGAATCACGCGTCGTGCCCGACTGACGCGGGTATAGGTTTGGTTTCCAACTATTTTCTCGAGGGGTGAAACGATCGTGGCGAATCCGGCTAAAGCAACACGTGGCGTCGACAGCGCACGCCGTGTGTTGCAGATTTTGCTGCAATTTAGCGAGACGAAGCCCGAGACGACGATCGAAGAAATTGCCAAAATCCACGGGATTTCAATACCTAGCGCATACCGGTATCTTTCACTTCTGCGCGAGATGTATCTTGTCGAGGAGCGCAATCGGGGGAGTTATTCGTTGTCACCCCAGGTTCTGCGCCTCGCTGCTGCGTCGGAAGTATCGCTCGACCTCGCGAGCGTTTCGAGGCCAGTACTGGAACGCATAATGCATGAAACACATGAAACGGCGCTCGTTGTTAAACGCATTCGGGATGCGGCGGTCTGTGTAGCGGTCGCCCAGCCCGACAAGAGTCTTGCGATTTCGTTCCGACCCGGGCACATCATGCCACTTCATCGCGGGGCCGCTGCGAAGACCTTGTTGGCTAATCTTCCCGCCCGGAAACAGCAGCAGTATTTCGCCGCGCTCGAACCTCAGTTGCTTCCAGAGGAACTTTTTCGTTTGGAGTCCCAGCTCGGTGTCATCGGGCAGACAAACTTTGCGGAAAGTGAGTCGGAGGTCGATTCGGGCGTGTGGGCCGTCGCCGCTCCGGTCATTGTGAGTTCGCGCGTTGTTGGGGCTGTTTCGATTGTCGCTCCCGCATTCCGTATCCCCGAAGAAACCCGCGTGCGATTCCGGACCATTGTCAAGGATGCGTCGACAGAGATCGCCAATGGCATTCTCAACGAATCCCTCAGCCACCCCAACGGTTGAGCTTGCATCTCGCTAAACCGCGTTCGCTCAGCGGACGCGGCGACGTTGTTTGCGCCATTGAACCATAAGGCGATGTTCGCCGCACTCGCCGAAATTGATTTTCGAAAATCCTTGACTTGAACACCCATGTTCTTATATATTCAAAGTGGAATTGCAAAGTGTAATAATTTCTACGCAGTTCTGGTTAGTCATCACTTCACATGGAAGGGAAAAAGGAAGAATGAAACTTATTTCAGACAAGCCCCACGCCACCATCCGTTCGAGCATTGCACTGGGCATCGCAGCCGCAGTGATTGCTCTTGCCGGTTGTGCGGCAACGCCGACTGAGACTGAGGAAGTCCCAACTGCGACGGGTTGCACCACAGAGCCCATCTCACAGTTCGCGGTCGTCACCCCGGAAACAGAAGCAGACCACGGTTGGAACCAGCAGGCGATTCTCGGAGCGGGCGAAGCTGCCACGCAACTGGGTATTACTGCTGACATCAACAAGGGCGTCGGCTACGACAACGCCGAGGCGATCGTCCAACAGACCATCGACAAGGGAAACCAGTTTGTTATCGCTCACGCAAGTGGGTTCGCAACTGGTGGCGCTCGCGTCGCTGAGACGTCGGGTTCACCCGTCCTCGTCGTTGACCTTGACCAGAAGGTCCACTGCCAGGTAGCTGGTGTCTTCTTTGACTCGCAAGAAGGCGGATACCTTGCCGGTATCGCAGCCGCAAACGCGACGAAAACTGGAACACTCGGCATTGTCGCTTCGGCTGAAGACGTCAACTGGTTCAACATGGCCGGCGGATTCGCCCAGGGTGCTTACAGCGTCAACCCGGACCTCAAGATCGTCATCGCCTACATCGGTCCTGCCGAGTACGGTGACTCTGCCGGTGGCAAGCGCATCACCGAACAGGTAATCGCAGCCGGTGCCGACATCATCATCGGTATGGGTGACGGTGCAACCGTCGGTTACCTCCAGGCGATCGAAACTGCAAGTTCGACTGTTCAGTACATTGCGACCATCGGCGACGTTGCCGAAATCGACACGACTGGCGTTGAACTCACCTCGGTTCTATGGAACTTCGCGCCCACTTATGTTCAGGCAATCAAGGACATCGACGCCGGTATCTTCGGTGACGCGAACTACACCTTGAACGTAGCCAACGGAGGTCTTTCGCTTGCGAAGACCGCCAACCTCAGCGCTGATGTACAAGCCGCTGTGGATGCAGCTACGGCCGGAATCGCAGATGGTTCCATCACCGTGATGACCTCGACCACCAAGGACGCGGTCCAGGCCATCATCGATGGCAAGTAGCGAACAGTAGTTCATTTACACACTCGTGGGGCGTGTTGCCGTTTCGACAACATGCCCCACGGGCATATCGTGGTAAACAATTTCATGAGCAACTACTGAGGAGATTGATGTGAACGCGCGCAGCGCAGCCGCAACACATTCGAACACACCTGTCGTCTCAATGCGACACGTCGGAAAGGTCTTCCCCGGCGTCATCGCCAACGACGACATCACGCTCGATATTCGCCCGGGTCGGGTGCACTGTCTCCTCGGTGAAAACGGGGCAGGTAAGTCGACACTCATCAGCATCCTGGCGGGTATGCAACAGCCCGACACAGGTTGGATCGAGATCGATGGCCAGAAGGTCAACATCTCGTCGCCCCGCTCTGCAATGGACTATGGAATCGGGGTTGTCTACCAACATTCGACCCTCATCTCGACGATGACCGTGCTTGAAAACCTCATGCTTGGCGTCACGGGAGGCGCCTTCCTGAATCGGGAAAGTGCTCGCAGCCGATTAACGGAGATTTCTGCGATGCTCGGAGTCGAGATCGACCCAGATGCGGAAGCAGCCGACCTTGCACTTGGCCAACAACAACAGGTTGAAATTGCCAAAGCGATGTGGAAAGGATCGAGGGTGCTGATCCTGGACGAGCCGACATCCATGCTTGCACCGCAGGCGATCGCGGACCTTGACGCAAGTGTCGAGCGACTGACGAAAGACGGCATTGCCGTGATTTTCATCACCCATAAACTACGTGAGGCCTATTCCATGGGCGATGAGGTGAGCGTGCTCAGGCGGGGACGACTCGTTGCAAGCATTGATGCCGAAACTCTCGAAGGTCTGAGCGAAGAAAAGTTTACCAATGCCGTTTTGGCGGCCATGTTCGGTGACGACATCTCTGCTATCGGGGATCGAAATGACGTCGAATTGTTGTCCGGAGCAAAAGTCGCCACAAAGGTGCGAACAAAGTCGAGCCGATCGGACGAGAAACTCGTCCTTCACCTCGAGGACGTTACCACTCCGTCGACACCGACCGAATTTGGCGTGTCAAACGTCTCTCTCAAATTACGCGCCGGTGAAGTAGTCGGGGTGGCGGGAATTGACGGACACGGGCAGAGCGCCCTCGCCGAGGTCGTGGCAGGTCAAGTTAGAGCGACAAGTGGCAGCGTCTTTCTGGACGGCGACGACGTGACCAAACTCGGCGTGCGTGCTCGTCAAGAGCTCGGGCTGCGTTACGTCACGGATGACCGACTCCACGAGGGAATAGTCGCCGATTTGAGCGTTGCACTAAACCTCTTGCTCAAACAAATCGGAAAACTTCCCTACTGGAAACGCGGACAAATCAGCAAGCCCGACGTCGATGCCGAGGCAACGAGACTCGTCGAAGCCTTCGAGATTCGCACGCCTAGCATTCATGCTCGCGCGGGCGCACTATCGGGTGGAAACATTCAAAAACTGCTCCTCGCGCGCGAATTGTCCCATCAACCCACGGTGGTCGTCTTCAACAAACCGACTTACGGACTCGACCTCAAGACGGTTAATCGCGTCCGAAAGATTGTCAAGGATTTCGCTGAACAGGGAGGGGCGGTGTTGCTGATTTCAACAGATTTGGACGAACTCGTCGAGCTTTCCGACCGCGTCGCCATCATTTCTCGCGGGCGCCTCGTTGGCGAGGTCGAAAATAATTCACCAGATACGGCTCGACAGGTCGGAGAATTCATGGTCGGCTCGGCGCACTCGGAAGGAAATCATGTCTAACCCCATTAGCGACGCGACGGGAATGATTCCTCTTCCATCGGATGGGCAATCGAAATTGTCTAAGGTCATGGAGACGCTTGTGCGCACGATTCTCCCCGTGGTGCTCGCACTTCTCACCTCGGTGGTGGTTCTCATCGTCATTGGGAAAGACCCCTGGTTCTTTTACAGTGAAGTGTTTCGCTACGGGGTGATGGGGAATGGCTGGCAACAAACAATTCGGCTGATGGCGCCGCTGTTGCTCTATTCGGCGGGTCTCATCGTCGTCTTTCGCGGAAAGCTGTGGAATCTCGGTTATGACGCGCAGTACTTGCTCGGCTCTGTCGTCGTCGCGGGGTTCAGCCCAATGTTGATCGAGGTTATGCCTCTGTGGGCGGCCTTCACCGTGTCGCTCATTATGGGTACCGCTGCCGGTGCTGCCTGGACGCTCCTCCCTGCCGCGCTGAAAGCGCGCTATGGAACCAACGAAATTATCACAACCCTCATGATGTCTTTCATCGGAATCGGAATTTCGAACATGCTTGTTCGCGGACCATTCCAAAACCCGGACATCCACGTGCCTCAAACGCGAGTATTGCCGGTCGCCGATATGTTTCCGCAAATCCCTGGCACGCGCATTCATATCGGAATAATCATTTCCGTCGTCGTCGTGCTCATCATTCACCTACTTCTTACCCGCACGTCATTTGGACTCCGACTAGACGTTTTCGGATCGAGCCCAAAGACGGCACTGCACGTCGGCATCAATTCACCGCAAATGATTCTGATTCTGTTCATCTTGAGTGGCGCTCTCATTGGGTTGGCCGCCTCGGTGGACATGCTGGGCTATCAGGGCAACCTCAGAGCAAACATTAATCCTGGGTATGGTGCGGCAGTGTTACCGTTTGTGTTCCTCGGTCGACTGAACATTCTGACGACAATTCCGTTTGTCGCCTTCTATTGCATTCTTGATACCGGCGGTCGCTTAGCGTCGCTTGACAGCGGCTTAGACACCCACTTCCTCATGATCGTGATTGCGCTCATTTTGGTGTTCATGTCCGTCATCGAATACTTCGGCGTCAAAAAGGACCTCGGGCAGAGTTATCTTCCGCCCGGTCTGCGTCGTGCCGTCACGGGACTATTTGACAGAGGAGCACGCGCGTGATCGACATCCTTACCACCACGTTTATCGCGACGTTCATTGCGGGCGTCATTGCGAGCGCAATTCCACTCGTCCTCGGTTCGCTCGGTGAAACACTGGGCGAGCAATCGGGGGTCCTCAACCTCGGCATCGAAGGAATGATGTTGTTCGGGGCGTATTTCGGGTTCGTCACAACCCTGGAAACCAATTCGTACTTCCTTGGTTTACTCGCGGGAATCGCAGCCGGCTTCGTGATGTCCATACTGATGGTGATGTTGAACATTTGGCTCGGGCTCAATCAGATTGTCATCGGGCTTGCCCTTACGATGATCGGTGGCGGTATCACGAGCGTTCTGTATTTCTCAACATATGGTCAGACGACTCCGCGGCTGGGTCAGCCCGACGTGTTTCCCATTCCGGTTCTCTCGGACCTTCCGGTTGTGGGTTCCAGCATCTTTCAACAACCATTGGCCTTCTGGATCGCATTGGTGCTCGCGTTTGTCGTCTCGGTCGTGCTCCGAAACACGAATTTCGGATTGCGCGTTCGAGCGGCAGGGCAAAACCCCAATTCCCTCGATGCCGCCGGAGGCAACGTCGTCCGCACCCGAACCTATGTGGCGCTTCTTGGCGGAGCATTCGCAGGTTTCGGCGGAGCATACTTAGCGCTCATGTCGGCGGGGACCTTCACGCCGTTCATGACATCAGGTATCGGGTACATCGCCATCGTCGTCACTATGCTGTCGCGCGGACGAATTTTGTGGGTCATTGCATCATCATTTGTCTACGGAATAAGTGTGTCTGTTGGGACAGTGCTCCAGTTGACGTCGTTCGACCTTCCTACCGATGTGATCAAAATGCTTCCCTTCGTCGCGGTGATGATCACGCTCATCGTCTTTGCCCGCTCGTCTTACGTGCCCCCGGCACTCGGTGTGCCTTATACGCGTGGCGCGCGCTAACCGATTGAACAACTGGAGAAACCGCATGCACCAACTCGATTTCACTCTCTCAGCCGGCCCCGTGATGGCAACGCCAAGGACGCTCGCCGCGATGGGTGAACCCATCGTGTATCACTATGACCCTGAATTCCTTGAGCGGTTCCGACGAGTCGAGAAAAAGGCCGCCCAGGTTTTCCAGACCAAAAATGACGTCTTCCTCATGCAAGGTGAAGCGATTCTCGCACTCGAATCCGTGGCCCGGTCCATGGTGACCGAGGGAATGCACGTGCTCAATCTTGCTCAGGGCGTTTTCGGTAAGGGGATGGGCTACTGGCTCACCGAGTTTGGCGCGACGTTACACGAGATTGAAGTTCCTTACAACGAAGCGGTAAGTCCCGAGTCCGTCGCGCTCTACCTCAAGGGACACCCCGAGGTTGAGATGATCAGCATGGTTCACTCCGAGACCCCGTCCGGCACCATCACTAATTGCAAAGAAATCGGTAAAATCGCCCGAAAGCACGGGGCATTGACACTGGTCGATGCCGTTTCGTCGATCGGCGGGCTCGAATTCAAGACCGATGCATGGAACATGGACGTCGTCGTCACCGGTGCTCAAAAGTGTCTGGGTGGGCCGGCCGGAATCGGGATGGTCGCAGTCAGTGATCGTGCATGGAGCCACATACTTGCTAACCCCCGAGCTCCTCGCGATTCCTATTTGTCGATCATCGACTGGAAAACCAAATGGAGGGACGAGGGACGATTCCCCTTTACGCCGTCTGTTTCGGACATCTATGGGGTGGAATCGGTTCTTGACCAGGTGCTTGAAGAGGGGCTTGAGAAGTCCATTCGACGTCACGCGCGATCGGCGGAGGTGACCCGTGTCGGCGCCGTTGCGATGGGGTTGAAACTCTGGCCCGCATCGATTGACATTTCGGCGAACTGTCTGACGACCATCGCGCTCCCCGATTCAGTCAACGATGTCGAGATGCGCACTCACATCCGTACACGATATGGGGTCATGTTATCGAGCGGTCAGGGCGCGGGAAACCTATTGCGAATCGCCCACATGGGACCGAGCGCAAGCGGCATGTACCCCATCGTCGGGCTTGCCGCGGTTGGTCGAGGGCTGATTGACAAGGGTATTCGAGGCATCGATCTTGGAGCCGGAATTGACGCCGCAATGGCGGAATTGGCACGCAATGGAGGCACATCGTGACGAACTCGCCGGAATTCCGCCGTGGGGGAGTGATCCTTGCTGTCGAGAGCGTCTCTCGATCGACCACGTTTTACTCCGAGAATTTGGGCTTCAGTGTCGAGCAGACCTTCGAAGCGCCGGACTATGCAATTCTGCACCTCAACCAGATGCGTCTTTCGTTCGCAGAAAAAGGCACGGAGGCAGACGACATCCCAGGTCACTTCCATTACCCACCGTCCGACGTGACAAACCAACCGACCATGCTGGTGGTTGAGGTCGCCAACTGTGACACGGTGCACGCTGCACTTCACGCCGCGGGCGTCACCATCGCCTCGGAGGTTTTTCGGCCCCCGTGGGGCGGAGGTCGGTTCTTCATCATCGACCCCGATGGCTACCTCATCGAAATTGAGGAGATGGCATGAAAGCTGTTCAACTGATGGGACCGGAAGACGTTCGTGTAAACGAGGTGCCCGACCCGATAATTAAGCTTCCGACCGACGCCATCGTCAAGGTATCGCACACGGCGATTTGTGGAGCAGACCTTCTGCCGTATCACGGGTACACGCCCGGATTCGAATTCGGAACGATTCTCGGACACGAATTTGTGGGAACGGTCACCGAACTCGGCGACGGGGTCACTGGGATTTCGATCGGTCAGCGGGTTGTCAATACCAGCATGACGTCGGATGGGACATGCGGACATTGTCGCGCCAACCGCGTAACTCAGTGTGATGACCGAGCGTTGTTCGGGTATTCAGGTGTTTACCCGAAACTCGACGGAGGTCAGGCAGAATTTGTTCGCATCCCCAACGCGAGTCGAACCCTGTGGGGCGTACCCGACGACGTCAGCAACGAGGACGCGATCTTTGTGGCAGACATCCTCCCAACCGGCTTCGCCGCGGTCCAGCGCGGAAATGTGTCGAACGGTGACCTGGTCGTTGTTCTGGGGTGTGGCCCGGTAGGACTGATGGCAATCATCGCCGCGGTTGGTGTCGCGCGAAGGGTCGTCGCCGTCGATGGGATTTCCGACCGCCGGAAACTCGCCGAAAGTCTTGGAGCAACTGCCGTTGAACCAGGAGAGGCAACGGCGAAACTTGTCAATCAGATGTCCCACGGTGTTGGCGCGGATGTCGTTATCGAGGCATCGGGTTCAATTCCCGCGATGCAGTCGGCGTTCGGGCTTGCGCGCCCGCAAGGTGTTGTCTCGGTCGTCGGTGCTCACTTCGAACCCGATTTCCCTTTAAACAACGGGGTGATGTTCGAGAAGGAACTGACGTTAATCTTTTCCGTCGGCAACCCGACTAAAGACCGCGAACTTATGTTCGCGGCGATCCAGTCGGGGAAGTTCTCTCCGTCGAAAGTGCTCACTCATCAGATTCCTTTGGACGACGCAGCCATGGCGTACGCGGCCTTTGACAAGAAAGAAATGACGAAGGTCGTCCTCATTACGGACTCGTAGTTTCGACGTTGGGCGATCGTCGGTCACGCGGCCTTGTTAGGGCGCGGTGACAACGATTGTTTGCAGGCTTGTCACAGGTTTGGCCGCGTATCCGGGGAGAGTTGCCGTGACGGTGACCGTCATTCGTGCGCCCAAATCTGCGGTCACCAAAAGGTAGGTGTTCGCTCGCGCGGTCGATATGGCTACACCGTTGCGGTTCCACTTATACGCCAACGTTGCTCCAACCGGCCAGGTGGCGCCAGTCGTGGCGGATAGCATCTGGCCTACCTTGACCGTTCCCGAAATCGCGGGCAATGTCGTCGGTGTTTCGATTGCGCCGAAATCAACAATGGCCGTCGAATTACTTGCTGCACTGGACGTCGTAACGTAGCCGGCGGTTGTCGCGGTGGTCATGACGGACAGCGTCTTCCCCTGGTCATCCGCGATCGGGGTGTATCGAGACGACGTCGCTCCCGCGATGTTTATTGTCGTGGCACCTGATGTGCGTCGCCACTGATAGGTCAGAGATCCTGCACCCGGTATCCAGGTTCCGGGCGTCGCGGTGAGTTCCACTCCAACCTTCGCGGTTCCCGCGATGGTTGGTTTCGGAACCGTCGTGAACTTTCCCGCCAAGGTGATGAGGCGCTCAACCGGATCACTCGTCTGTGTGGTCGTGTTGTACCCGGTTTTTGCACCTCTTACTGAAACACTGAGCGGTTTGGCAAGGTCCGCGGGCACCGGAGTGTATGTGGCCGCGGTTGCGCCGGATATGTTCGTGCCGTCGCGCTTCCACTGATACGTCAATGAAATTGGCGCTGCTCCTGGCGACGGCGCCCATGTGCCGGGCACCGCGGTCAACGTAACACCAACCTTTGCGGTTCCCGTAATGGTGGGCTTAGGTGCAGCCGTAAACGTACCCTTTACCACCGCGCTCGTTTCGGCACTCGGCTCTTCGTCGGTAATGTAACCCAATTTGGTTCCGGTGACATATGCGCGGAGTTTCGTTCCTTCGTCAGAGACGAGGACAACGTACGTGGATGAGGTAGCTCCCGGGATGGGGTCGCCGTCCCTCTCCCAGCGATAGGTCAAAACAATCGGTGAGGAGTTGGTTGACGGGGTCCACGCTCCGGGCACGACGGTGAGCGTTTGGCCGACTGCCACGGTCCCGGTGATGATGGGTTCGGGTTGAGCGGTAAAGGGAATTCTGGCGATGTCAATCGTTTCCGCACTTGTTTTAACGATGCTCGTGTACCCCGCGCGAGATCCGGTGACGACGACAGTGAGTTTCTTGTCGGCGTCCTCGGGTCGTAGAACATAGGTTGACGCCGTCGCGCCCGTGATGTTGACTCCTGCGCGCTTCCACTGATACGCGAAGGTAGCGACGGGGGACCATTCTCCAGGTACGGCGGTGAGCACCCCATTCACGGCCTTTGTTCCGGTGATGAGCGGTGTTGCGGAGGTCGTAAATACTCCTGCGCTGATGGTTCGCGCGGCACTTGTCGCTGGACCGTCAACGTATCCGGACAGCGTTGCCGTTGCGGTCACCGTGATGGCGGCGTTGAGGTCTGCTGCGACTGTGTCGTACGTTGTGCCCGTCGCGCCGGAAATTGCGACGCCAGCGCGCTTCCACTGGTACGTGACCCCAGACTCATTGGGCGTCCAGCGTCCAACGGAAGCCGTCAAACGCTGTCCGACGCGAGACGGTGTGGTGTCACCTGAAATCACGGGAGTTGGTTGCGCACTGAAGGTTCCCTTCGCGACGGCACTAGTTGCGTTGCTGTTCTTCGTGAGCGAATCGTAGCCGTCTCGTCCGCCCGAAACAGTGAAGGTGAGGATAGCCCCGACATCGGCGGCCACCGGGGTATAGCTCAGCGAGGTTGCGCCAGCTATATTCGTCGTGGATCCGGCCACCGTTTTCTTCCACTGGTATGTTCGCGCAGGGCTTGCCACAGGATTCCATACTCCAGGATCGGCCGTGATGGCAATGCCCACCTTCGGGGTTCCGGCGATTGTCGGCGTTGGCGCGGCGAAAACTCCCAAAAGGACGGGCTCAGTTGCCGCGCTCGTCTGAGTGACAGAGTCATATCCCGCCTTGGAACCCGTCACCTCAACAGACAAGACCCCATCAACATCGGCTGCTACGGGTGTGTACGTCGCGCTCGTCGCACCGTCGATTTCTTCCTCGTCGAGCAGCCACTGGTAAGACAGTTGAACAGGTGTCGCCGCCCAGGTGCCGGGGGCCGCGGTGTACGCGACGCCAACCTGGGGAACGCCCGTTAGCACGGGAACTGGCGTCAAGCTTAGTGTCCCGTTCTCGATGGCCTCGGTGCGTTCACTGGTGTACGTCAACGGGGTGTATCCCAGTTTCGTTGCCGTTACCGAGACGGAGATGGTCGCGCCCGCATCCGCGCCAACGAGTGTATACGTCGCACTCGTGGCACCCACGATCGGTGTGGGGTCCGACGCGAATTTGCGATTCCATTGATAGGTGAATTGCGTCGGAGTTGGCGTCCAGTCTCCGGTCGAAGCGGTCAAGACACCTTCGACTTTTTCGAGGCCGGAGATTGTCGGGGTCACCGCATCGGAGAACACCAGGTGGTCGATTGTTGCGGTTGCCGCGCTCACTTTCGTCACGGGCAGGTAGGCAAGTCTGGATGCGGTAGCGGCGACTGAGATCGTCGAACCCGCATCGATCGGCTGAACGATGTACGTCGAACCGGTTGCGCCGGTGATGTTTACCCCGGCTCGTTTCCACTGATATGTCAACGTCGACGCAGCTGGTTGCCACGCTTCGGAACTTGCGGTGAGCGTCGAACCGATTCGAGCAAGACCCGACACTTGCGGTGTCGGCTGGGTACCGAAGATTCCGGTGACAACGGCAAC
>CAEZVJ010000011.1_pt1 | contig 12791 bp, 8 predicted proteins | sample 7264711 | NCBI WGS metagenome assembly CAEZVJ01 (sample SAMEA6813853, study PRJEB35770) | uncultured Microbacteriaceae bacterium | biome: Freshwater; feature: Freshwater reservoir; material: water | place: Czech Republic | collected 2017-05-23 | depth 0.5m m
CTTCGCTGCCTCTCTCGGGTGGGGAGTCGCATTCGCGGCTCTTCCCGTCGGAATCTGGCAGGGCGTTCTGACGCTCGCAGCCTTCGCCCTCGGCTCTGTCTTGCCCGGAGCATCCATCGCCACCCTCACGGCAACCGGTGGTGTCTTGTTGCTCGGTGTTGGGCTTCGACTGTTGAACCTTCGAGCCGTGTCCGTTGCCGACATGTTGCCCGCGCTCGTCGTCGCACCCATCCTCACAAGCGTCGTAGCGAGTATCGTCAGCACTTAACCGACGCCAACGGTGGTAACGTTTGCCTCATTCTGGAACGTTCCAGAGACTCATCGCGGAGGCCGTCAATGAAGGCGCAATCACTGCTCATCGGAGGGCAATGGGTTGACGCCAAAGCCCACGAACGCGAAGACGTTACTTCCCCATTCAACGGTGAAGTCGTGGGCAATGTTTCCCTTGCTCGACCGGTCGACGCGGAACGAGCAATCGACGCGGCTGTCATCGGTTTTGAGACATGGCGTCGAACTCCCGCCCACGCCCGATTCGCGATTCTGACCAAAGCCGCCGCTCTCGCGGACGAACGCGCCGAGGACATCGCGCAAATAATGTCTCGAGAAAACGGGAAGTCGATTCTTGAAGCGCGAGGCGAAGCCGGTCGATCGGGTGACATCATTCGATTGTCCGCATTCGAGGGTTCACAGTTGTACGGCGATTCGTTGCCTCTTGATGCGAACAAGGGAACCGGTTTTGACAAGATTGGCTTCACGATTCACCAGCCGGTCGGTGTCATTGTCGCGATTTCGCCATTCAACTACCCGGCGCTCTTGGTTCTACACAAAATCGCTCCGGCCCTCGCGGCCGGGAACGCCGTCGTTCTCAAGCCGGCGCGCGCAACTCCATTGACCGCGTTAGCCGTAGCCCAGTGTTTCGTCGATGCGGGACTCCCCGATGGCGTGCTCAATGTGATCACGGGCGGCGGTTCCGATGTCGGCGACGCACTAGTTGGCGACCGTCGCGTTCGCAAGATTTCCTTCACGGGGTCGACGAGCGTTGGCGAGCACATCGCCTCGATCGCGGGTGTGAAGAAATTGTCCCTCGAACTCGGTGCCTCGGGGCCAGTCATTGTTCTCGATGACGCCGACATCGACGCCGCGACGACCTCCATCGCGCTCGGTGGATACATCAACTCCGGACAGGTCTGCATTTCCGCGCAGCGCATCATCGTTCACGAGAAGATCGTGGATGACTTCCTTGCGTCACTCACGCCGAAAGTCGAGGCGATTCGAGTCGGCGACCCATTCGGGGACGGAATCACCGTCGGCAGCATGATCTCGAGGACCGAAGCTGACCGCGTCACCGGATCCATTCGTGCGGCCGTGTCGGCCGGCGCTCGTCTCGTCACCGGCGGTGAACAGGACGGAAGCGTGATTCAGCCGGCGATTGTTGCCGACGTCGACCCCTACTCACCATTTGCACAGGACGAGCTGTTCGGACCTGCTGTGGCCGTCAGCACCGCTCGAGACATCCAACACGCCATCGAACTCGCGAACTCCACCGCATACGGGCTCGGCGCGGGTGTCTTCACGAACAACATGTCCAACACAATTCGTGCCATTCGCGAGATCGAATCCGGCGTCGTCCACGTCAACTGGACCCAATTGTGGCGTGCGGACCTGATGCCCTACGGCGGTTTCAAATCGAGCGGGATCGGTAAAGAGGGACCGCGGTCGGCAATCGCCGAAATGACCGAAATTAAGACCGTCATCATGCACGGAACTCCCTGGACAAACAACTAAGGACACCCCATGACACACTCCGGAAAAACCATTCGACTGACCGTTGCCCAAGCGCTCGTCAAATACATCGCGGCGCAATATTCCGTTGCCGACGGCGTTCGCGAGCGGTTCATCCCCGCCGCATTTGGGATTTTCGGGCACGGAAACGTTGCCGGTCTTGGGCAGGCGCTCGACGAATTCAACGATGAACTCCCCTTTATCCAGGGTCGAAACGAACAGGCTCTTGCTCACGCCGCCATCGCTTTTGCAAAAGCAAAACGGCGTCGCCAAGCGCTCGCCGTGACGGCATCGATTGGGCCGGGCGCACTGAATATGGTGACCGCCGCCGGACTCGCGACGGTCAACAGACTCCCGGTCCTGTTGCTCCCCGGGGACACCTACGCCACCCGACGCCAAGGTCCCGTTCTGCAGCAGCTCGAAGACCCCAGCGCGCCCGACATCACGGCGAACGACGCATTCCGCCCCGTCTCGCGTTTCTTCGACCGGATCACGCGGCCCGAGCAACTCCTAACCGCACTGCCGCAGGCGTTCCGTGTGCTCGCGAACCCCGTCGAAACCGGCGCCGTCGTCATCGCGCTTCCGCAAGACATTCAGTCACACGCTCACGACTACCCCGTCGAATTCTTTGAGCCGCACGACTGGAAGATCCGTCGCCCGCAGCCCGACGCAGATGACGTGCGCGCGGTCGCAGAAATTCTGCGCTCGGCGACCAAACCGCTCATCATCGCCGGTGGTGGAATCATTTACTCGGGTGCGACACCCGAACTCGAAGCACTGGCGAACGCGACGGGCATTCCCGTTGCCGAGACATTCGGTGGCAAGGGCGCAATTCAGAATCCAGGGTCCTGGCACATCTGGGGTATCGGACTAGAAGGTTCCCCCGAAACGAACCGACTGGTCGAGCAGGCCGACGTCATTCTGCACGTCGGTACGCGCTTGACTGATTTTGCGACCGCGTCACAGTCGCTGTTCCAGAACCCCAACGTCCGCTTCGTGAGCCTCAACGTCAGCGAATTCGACGGAGTGAAGCAGGGAGCCGCCACGATTGTCGCGGACGCCAAGGTTGGGCTCGCTGCGCTAACGGCCGAAGTTGCGGGTTATCAGGTTCCGGGTGAATGGACCGCGGAAATCGCCAAACGCCAGTCGCGCTGGGTCGCGATGCGTGCCGCCGCGATCGATCCCGACGTGTTATTCCCGAAGACCACGGAACACGACCCCGACGGGACGGACGCGATCATTACACAGGGGCAAATGCTCGGTGTCATGCAAGAACACGCTCGAGCCGGTGACATCCTCATCGCGGGAGCTGGCGGTCCTCCCGGCGACGTCCAGAAGGTGTGGGACGCGACGAACGGGCGCTTCGCTCATCTCGAGTTCGGTTTCTCGTGCATGGGGTACGAACTGCCCGCCGCGATCGGCGTTCGATTCGCCGAGCCCGATCCCGCTCACCGCGTCATGACGTTCATCGGTGACGGAACGTTCCTCATGGCTCCCACGGAACTCGTCACGGCGGCACAAGAAGGCCTCCCGTTGACGATCGTCATCTCCGAGAACCACGGGTATCAGGTCATCCGGCGACTCCAGATGTGGCGCGTCGGCCACCACTACGGCAACGAATTCCGCTATCGCGACCCGGCGAAGAACGTTGTCAACCAGGTCGAATCAAAGAACAACGCTGGTCGCCTCGAGGGCGGATACCTCGACGTCGACCTCGTGTCGGTCGCCCAGGGACTCGGCGCTCACGCCCTTCGTGTTCGAACCGCTGACGAGTTCCGCGCCGCGCTCAACGACACCCGCGACAATGCCGGTCCCGTGGTCATCGTCGTCGCCACCATCCCCCACGCCAACCTGCCCGGTTCAGACGTCTGGTGGGATGTGGCACCCGCTGAGGTGTCGGACCAACCGTGGCTTGCCGCCGTCCGCAAGGACTATGCGGCGGGGATTGCCAACCAGCGTTGGCACGGATAGCCGCATGACGACACCGCTGAACCACGGACGACTTCGCGAGCGCCTGCACGGTCCCGACGTGACCGTCGGTGTTTTTGCGGGGCTGGGCTCTGTCCTCGCCGCCGAGGTCGCCGCCGCGAGCGGAGTCGACTGGATACTCGTGGATTGCGAACACGGTGCGTCGGGCGATGACATCGTGTCGCCAATCGTCGCGGCAACTGGCGCGTACGGCGTACCGACTCTGGTTCGGGCGGAATCCGGCGAGCGAATCCGTATCGGTCGAGCTTTGGACGCGGGAGCGGCCGGTGTGATGATTCCCCGCCTGACAAGCGCTGATGAGGTCCGCGCTGCCGTCAGCCATTTCTTTTATCCGCCGCGCGGAGACCGTGGTGTCGCCACCTACAACCGGGCAAACCAGTGGGGGGCCGAAATATCGGCACTCGACGGCGCCGTGCATGCGTGCGCGATGATACAGATTGAAACCCGTGGCGCGCTCGCTGACGTCGACGAGATTGCGTCGATTGACGGTGTCGACATGCTCTTTGTCGGCCCACTAGACCTCAGCTATTCCCTCGGAATTCCCCGACAATACGACCACCCCGACTTTCTCGCCGCGCTCGATTCGGTGCTCGTCGCTGCGAATCGCGCCGGGATTGCCGCCGGGATCCTCGCCCCCGACGCCGAGACCGCGCGGCGGCACATCGACCGGGGCTTTCGTTTCATCGCCGTGTCGTCCGACTCCGTCCTCTTGTCCGCCGCAATTCGCCAGAACGTCACCGCCCTGAAAGGAAACACCCCATGACCGCCTTTCCCCGCACCGAAATAGGCGTCGGACTAATCAGTGTCGGTTGGATGGGCAAGGTTCACAGTCGCGCCTACAGCGCCGTTCCGGTCGTGTATCCCGAACTGGGCATCATCCCCAAACTCATCATCGCTGCGGACACCGAGCCGTCGCGCGCCGAGTACGCGAAGGATGTTCTCGGCTATGCCGAATCGACCCTTGACTATCGCGAGGTGCTCGCACACCCCGACGTCGACGTTGTGTCAATTTGTGCGCCCAATTTCCTCCACGCGGAAATCGGCATCGCGGCAGCGAAAGCGGGCAAAGCATTTTGGATTGAGAAGCCCGTCGGACGTGGAGTTGAGGAAACGCGTGCCATCGAAGACGCCGCGAACGACGCTGGCGTTGTGTCGAGCATCGGATTCAACTATCGCCATGCCCCTGCCATCGAAAAGGCCAAGCAGATGATCGCCGACGGCACGCTCGGTCGCATCACCAACATTCGCGGAACATTCTTTGCCGACTATTCCTCTGAACCTAACGGAGCTCTGTCGTGGCGTTTCACTCGAGCCCTCGCGGGAAGTGGGGTTCTGGGTGATCTCATGGGACACCTCGTCGACCTCATGCAGTACATCGTCGGTCCGATTTCGGACGTTTCGGCGCTCACGTCAACGATTCACACACAGCGCCCCATCCAACAAATGGGCAAGGGCACACACTTCGATGTCATCGAAGGCGGCGAGATGGGGGACGTCGAAAACGAAGACTACGCGGCACTGCTCGTCCGATTTGCGGAAAACGCCGTTGCAGCGGGGGCGGTCGGAACCCTCGAGGCATCGCGCGTCGCTGTCGGACCGCGCGCGGCCTATAACATCGAAATTTACGGGACCGAGGGTTCGCTCAAATGGGATTTCGAGAAAATGAACGAGTTTGAGGTGGCCATCGGTCGTTCCGGCGACCTTCTCGGTTATCAGCGGGTGATGGCGGGGCCGAATTTCGGCGACTTCGCCCACTTCCAACCCGGCGCGGGAACAGGCATGGGGTTCGACGACCTGAAAGTTGTCGAAGTCAGGAAATTCCTCGAATCCTATATCGGGACGAGACACGTCAATTCGAACATTCATGACGCCGTTGCGGCCGCTCAGGTAATCGATGCGGCAGAACGTTCGGCCGAGAGCGGTGAGTGGATTCACCTCAATGCGGTTGCTGGTGTCACCGCCGCGATTCGTTAGGAGCCCCATGTCCGTCGTTGTCGCATTGGGTCCGGTCGACCGACCGATTGTCGAAAAACACCTTGGAGTTGACCACGTCCTCGTGTCGGACCCATCCGCTGCCGACCTGGCTGTTGCGGAAGGTGCGATTGTTCGTGGCAACGTGACCGTTGACCGAGCCTTGTTCGATTCCATGCCCCAACTTCGCGTACTCGCCCGAACCGGGGTTGGTACTGAACGTGTCGACCTCGATGTCGCACGGGAACGCTCCATCTCTGTTGTCATCACCCCGGGAAGTAACACCAACGCTGTGGCGGAAGGGGCGTTGGCTATGATGCTCCACCTCTCGAAACGACTTTCCCAACTCACGAACCTGGTGCGCGACGGCCGATGGTCAGAACGCGACAGTCTTCCGCTGGGGGATATCGACGGATCGACCGTGGGAATCGTTGGTTGGGGTCGAATTGGTCAGCGCCTCGGCGCAATCACCACGGCCCTCGGTGCGACGGTTCGCGCATTCGATCCGGTCGCACCAATCCCAACCGACATCCGTTGCGATTCCCTGGGCGAACTACTCGCGGTCAGTGATTTTGTGTCACTGCACGCACCCCTCATCGACTCCACCCGCCATATGATCAACGATGAATCACTCACGCACCTGAAGCCCGGTGCGATCCTCATCAATTGCGCACGGGGGCCGCTCATGGACCTCGACGCCGTGCATCGTTCACTGGTTGCTGGACGCCTTGCCGGGGTCGGTCTCGACGTGTTCGATGAGGAACCCGCGTCGATTCACCCGATCATGAGCGACCCACGCGTTGTCCTTACCCCACACGTCATGGGTCTCACTCAAACCGCAGCGGCACAAACGTTTACCGACGCTGCCGACGGGATTTGTGCGGTTCTTCGTGGGGAAGCTCCCGCGGCAACCGCGTTCTAAAATAGACGCCGTCAACGAACGAGACCCCCGATTTCTCGGAGGCCTCGAACGGTAACAGTCGTCTTAGTCGACCGTGTGGACACGCTTCTCAAGCGTCTTGCCCTGGAAATAGGCGGGCGCAACAATGTTGAACCAGACCATGAGCACAGCGCCAATCACCATGGACAAAATGCCCACGACACCGACCGCGCCGTATCCGAAGAGCGTCACGTTCTCGCCGTTGTCATCGACCAACCAGTCAGGGAGCAGGAACTGCTGAAGGCCGTAGATGAACACCACGAGCATCATGAGCCCCCCTGCGAGCGGAATGATTCCGCGCATGAACAGATTACGCGCCGAGCGTCCGAGAGTCTTACGGAAGAACCACACCGATGCGAATCCGGTCATTCCGTAGTAAATCGCGATCAGCAGACCAATCGAACCGACAAGAGCCGCCAGCATGTTGGGGCTGAGCACGGTGAACGCGAGATAGAACGCCGCCGAGATGAGACCCATTCCCCACGTCGCCCACGTGGGCGTGAGGTACTTGGGGTGCATCTTCGTGAAGCTCTTCGGGAGCGCTTTGAACGCGGCCATCGACAGTGCGCCGCGCGCCGTTGGCAGGATGGTCGTTTGGGTGGACGCTGCGGCCGACGTCAGGACCGAAACTGCAAGCAACATCATCATGATTTTGCCGAGGACCGAATCGCCAAACAGGGCAGTTCCCACCACCGCGAAGATATCGTCTGCGTTGTCAGGGTTTCCGAGGCCGATACCCGTATCGCCGACACCGGCGAACGCGACAGCAGCGGTGCTGACCAGAACATAGGTGACGAGGAGCAACAAGGTCGAGATGACCGCCGCGTTTCCGGGGGTCTTCGTTGGGTTCGACGTCTCTTCGTTGATCGCAACCGCGGTGTCCCAGCCCCAATAGAGGAAGAGCGCCGTCAGCAGCGCAGGTGCAATCGCGCTGTCGAATGGGAGGTCGAACGGGTTCAGCCACGACACGTCCGGGGTAATCGATTCCGCAACACCTCCACCCGAGTAGACGCGGTACAACGCGAAGATCGAGAAAATGATAAGCACGACGATCTCGATGCCGAGCAACCAGTACTGGAGCTTGGCCGAGATTTCGATTCCGCGCCAGCAGATCCAGGTCATGAGAACAATCCAGATGAGGCCTGCTGTCGTCGTCCACACGACATCCCCACCGAGAGCGGCGATATCGGGGTTTTGGAAGACCTCTCCGAAGAAGACGAACGAGTAACTTCCAGCGACCTGGGCGAGGCTCGACATGCAAATGACGTCGGCCATGATTAGCGCCCATCCACCGAGCCACCCGGTCCGACTGCCGAATGCGCGAGCCGACCAGGTGAAGACGGTCCCACAGTCGGGCTCGACACGATTCAGTTCCTTATAGGCAATTGAAATGAAGAACATCGGGATAAATGCGAGAAGCATGATTCCCGGTGCCTTGACGCCGACGGGCGTCATTCCCCCAAGGACAACCCATCCAAGGGCGGCCGCGAGGCTGAAGGCTGGAGCAGTGGAGGCCATTCCGACAACAACGCTGGACATCAGTCCGAGTGCGCCTGTCTTGAGGCCCTTTTGTCCGGCGAGGTCTGGATTTCTCGACGCGGTAGTTGACATCGTTGTCCTACTTTCCGTTGTGGGCAGACACCATACGGTCACCCTTGTGTTTCGTCCCCGACACTACTCTGCGTGGGTGCCCGTGTGCAACAGTTTGAGTTACGTCTCTGAGACGAATTAGGACAACGAGGCGAGGAGTCGGTTGGTCGAAATCATCGCACCACCGAGGACTGCGGGGACTCCTCCGCCGGGGTGCACAGAAGCGCCAACGCGCCAAAGCCACGGGCGTCGTTTGGACGAGTAGCCGGGTTTGTGGAATGGCCCGCTCTGCCACCACGGATGGCCCTCGCCATAGAGGGCGCCGCCGACGGCACCGAAGGCGGCGAAGTACTCGGGGTGAAAGACAGTGTGATCGGTGATCATCGTCGACAGTTCGCGCGGCAAACCCATCACGCGCGTGATTCGCGTCATCTCGCGTTGAACGAACTCATGGTCAATTCCGTATCGATTGCCGTCCGGTGGTGCCGTGAGCAAGATCGCAGCGGTCGGACGGTCATTCGGATAGATGTGTCCGGCTCGGTAGTAATTGAGGAACGCCATCGTCTGATTCGGCAGAGTCTTCGTTCGAATGCTCTCGTACAGGTCGGCGGGGTCGTCCGGCATGATCACCGAGTGCGTGACGATTTCCGGCGGTAACTCCTCGTCAAGTGCGGCGAACACAGCAATGCCTGAACACGACAGCGCTTTCGGGGCTCGGACCCGCTGACCAAGTAATCGTTCGAGAATTCCCGCATCGAGCCCGCTGACAACAACATCCGCGTCATATTCCGCCAACTCCGTGACGACCTTCCCGCGCGACACCGAAACGACCGGCTCACCGAGTCGAATCGTCGCCCCTGATTCCGTCGCAAGTCTGGCAATGGTCCGCGGGATCTCGTTGACTCCGCCGGTCGGTACCCAGACGCCGTCCGTTGACATCACGGCGGGCATCGTCGCGAACAGGGCGAGAGTTTTGGCTGGGGATACCCCCGCGTTAAGAGTGTGAATCGAGATGACTTCGCGCAGATTCTCTGGCATCCAGTCGAGGCCGTCAAGATATCTGTCGGTGTTGAGCCGAGTTCCGTAGTGGCTGAACAGCGCGGCGGCTGCTGGGTAAATCGCGGGGTCCCACGGGTCGTTCGTCAACATCGTAGTGATGTGACGTCCGAGTGGTCCGTGTTCCGCCTCGAATCGGTCCCACGGCTCGCGCCACGCGTGCCCCGCTTCGACGGGCAGGTTGGCAACATCGCCACGAAAGTAATACCGCCCGACTTCGGGAAGGCGTTCGAGAGTGAGCGGTGCAATCGTGCGGGCCGGCGTCGCACCGACCGAACCGAGTTCGTCAAAACGATCGAAGAATTTCTCGAGCGCCGCCGGGAAAGTGATTAACGAGGGCCCGGTGTCGATGCGCTGACCCGCAACCTCGATGCGACGACTCTTCCCGCCGATCCAATCATTCTTGTCAATGACCGTGACGTCGTGACCTGCGCGGGCAAGGAGCGCGGCCGAGGACAGGCCACCGAGCCCCGCCCCGATGACGACGACGCGGCGAGGGGTCACGGATACAGCCCGAGCGTAATGCCCGTCACCAACTGAACGCCGGCAACGGCTCCCGCAACATAGGGGAACGCAACCGAAAATTTGTAGAGGCGTTTTGCCTCGGCACTGGTGGGCGTTCGCCAGTTCGCGAGCAACAACCAGCCCGAAATCAGTCCAGACACAATTGCGACCGGAGGGTTCACCATCGCGAACGCGACGGTCGAGACAATCCACCACGAACCCGACCACAACAGCGAACCTTTAATACCGAATTTCACTGCTGTCGTGACGATTCCTGCTGCCGCATCCTCGTCGATGTCCTGAATGGCGTCATAAACGTGTTTCGCCATGCTCCAGGTCATGAGCCCGATGACCGCCGGCCACATCGGCTCGACCCCGAGTGCCAAGGGCACAAACGCGAGTGGGAAGGCATAATCAGCGTTGCTGACCGAATCCCAGACGGGTCGGGCCTTGAAACGCAGGGGAGTCGACGAGTACTGCCAGAACGAAAACGTGTAGGCCAGCATCCACAGGAGAGCGGCGACCGGAACCGTGAAAGCGAAATACACAAGGAACGGAGTGTTGAGGACTACGACACCCCAGTTGATCATCCGGACTTCGGCGGGCTTGATTTTGGCTCCACCAAATCCGCCCTTGCGATCGTTCTCGGCGTCGGTGTCTTGATCGTAGATGTCGTTGATTCCGTAAATCAGGAGGTTGAACGGGAGGGTGACCCAGATGAGAATCGGCAGGATTTCCCAGGTCCAGAGGAACCCGGACAGCCACATACCAACGACCGTGGTCCCTATCGTGTTAACCCACAGAACAGGACGAGAGATTTCAAAAAGTCGGCGAATCACAATGCCCACTCTAACTTCCGCACGGGCGGGTCAGAGTGGGCATCGCTGAATGAATTAGACGAGGTTGTCGAGGTGCGGGTCTCCGACGCGAGTCGGGACCATGACAGCCTGAATCTCGGCACGGTTGAGCAGGTCCGTCATGCGGCGCTGGCGTTGCTTCGGTATCAACGTGACAACCGTTCCGGTCTTTCCCGCACGGCCCGTACGGCCCGAACGGTGCAGGTACGTCTTGTACTCGTCGGGGGCGTCCGCCTGGATGACGAGGTCGATGTCGTCGACGTGGATTCCACGTGCGGCAACGTCGGTCGCAACGAGCACGTTGACGCGGCCCGTCGTGAGGCGCTCGAGGTTACGAGTACGACGCGACTGGTTGAGGTCACCGTGAAGGCTGGTCGCCGGGATTCCGGCGTCCTCGAGTTCATCGGCGAGCTGCTCGGCATAAGCACGGGTGCGCGTGAACACGAGGGTCTTGCCATCACGACGGACGAGGTGCTCGATGAGAGGAATCTTGTCGCGGTGATCGATGATGAACACGCGGTGGTCGATGGTAGACGAGGACTGGTCTTCACCGGCAACCTCGTGAATCGCGGGCTCGGGGAGGAACTCGTCGATGATCGAGGCGACACCCTTATCGAGTGTTGCCGAGAACAACAGGCGCTGTCCGCCCTCGGCGGTGTCGCGAAGGATTCGCTGAACCGGCTCGAGGAATCCGAGGTCACACATGTGGTCGGCCTCGTCGAGAACCGTGATCTGGATCTGCGACAAGTCGATGTGACGCTGACGCGCGAGGTCCTCGAGACGACCGGGCGTGGCGATGACAATGTCAACACCGCGACGGAGGCTCATGACCTGGGATCCTTGCGGAACTCCACCGACGATAGTCGTCGTGAAGAGACCGACCGATTTCGCGATGGGCATCACGGTGCGGTTAATCTGCATCGCGAGTTCACGAGTCGGAGCAAGGATGAGCGCGCGAGGCGAACGACCTTGGCTGCGCTTTTTTCCGCCTCCGTTTGCCATCAACAGTTCAACAATCGGTGCAGCAAAGGCGATGGTCTTGCCCGAACCGGTCCGACCACGACCGAGAACGTCACGACCAGCGAGAACATCCGGAATCGTTGCGGCCTGAATGGGGAACGGGGCGGTTGCACCGAGTTCCAGGAGTGCGGATTCGATATTGCGTCCCAAACCGAGGTCGCCGAACGTCACACCATCGACGTCGTCGGCCGTGGTAGCCATCGCTTGAAGACGCTCGAGTACGACGTCTTCACCGGGCTCGTAGAACGCCTTCTCGTCGCGCGAGGGGTAGAAGTCGGAATCGCGGCGGGCGGGACGGTCGTCTCGTGCCGGTCGGTCGTCACGCGAGAAGCGATCGTTTCGGGGAGCGCGGTCATCACGAGCGGGACGACGGTCGTCGCGCACGGGACGGGACGGACGGTCATTGCGATCCGTGCGCGGTGCACGGTCGTCACGCGCGGGGCGTGAGCCACCAGAAAACCGGTCATCGCGTGCCGGACGGTCATCGCGTGCTGGACGGTCATCGCGTGCCGGACGGTCATCGCGTGCCGGACGGACGTCACGACGCTCATCACGTGTAGTTCGAACAGGACGGTCAAACTTGCTCTTCGCATCCACGTGGCGGCCTTCCCGAACGGGACGGCCATCGCGGAATGCATATTCGTTTCGGGGGGCACGGTCGGTACGATCTGCGCGAGGAGCGCGGTCATCACGCGCGGGGCGTACTGCGCGATCGTCGCGCGCTGGACGGTCGTCGCGCGCTGGGCGTGGCCCCGAGGCGTACCGATCGTCTCGTGCCGGGCGTGCGTCGCGGACGGGTCGGTCGTCGCGAGCACTACGAGCCGGACGGCTTGCGCCTGCCGGGCCATCGGGGCGGCCGAAACGGCTCTTTTTTTTCGCAGCGGCGTCGCGCGGCACGAAGTTCTTTCCGCGGCGTTCCGCGGGAGGGGTGTTGCTGGGCATCAGAATGCTTTCCGGCTTGTAAATACCCATGGCGGCACACAGCAGTGCCGCACGAAACCGAGCTATCAGTGACCGGGTTCGATTCACGAGTGGGGACCATTGCCAACAGGATGTTGTCAACCCGACTCGGAACCTATACA
>CAEZVJ010000012.1_pt1 | contig 12576 bp, 13 predicted proteins | sample 7264711 | NCBI WGS metagenome assembly CAEZVJ01 (sample SAMEA6813853, study PRJEB35770) | uncultured Microbacteriaceae bacterium | biome: Freshwater; feature: Freshwater reservoir; material: water | place: Czech Republic | collected 2017-05-23 | depth 0.5m m
GGTCGCGCGTACACTATTCGCATGACCTCAGAGAGCGATTCCCCCGGCTCAATTGACGTGCTTGACCGTGAACTCGAGGAACTCCTCGAGAACGACGTTACGGACGACGGCGACCACGACAAGTTCTCGCACTATGTCCAAAAGGACAAGATTGTCGAATCAGCCGTAACAGGAAAGCCCGTTCGCGCGCTGTGTGGCAAGAAATGGTTGCCGAATTCGAACCCTGATCGATTTCCGATTTGCCCGACCTGCAAAGAGATCTACGAGCGATTGCGAGACGAGTAGCCGTTATGGCGGAATCGACCGCGCTGTTCACCGACCGATACGAACTGACCATGATCGACGCCGCGATGCGCGAGGGTCGCGCGGAACGTCGGTGTGTGTTCGAAGTTTTTTCGCGTCGACTTCACGCTGGCCGCAGATATGGGGTGTTCGCGGGAGTTGGTCGCCTGATCGATGCGATTGAGTCGTTCCGATTCGACGACGACATCGTGAGTTGGCTCTCGTCCGAAAAAGTGGTGTCGGCCGAGACACTCGATTATCTGTCGGCCTATCGTTTCTCGGGCGACATCCGCGGGTATCGAGAGGGTGAATTGTTTTTCCCCGGCTCGCCTGTGCTCGAAGTCGAGGGGACGTTCGCCGAAGCAGTGATTCTCGAAACCCTCGTCTTGTCCATCCTGAATTACGACAGCGCGGTCGCTACGGCTGCCTCGAGAATGGCGACGGCGGCCGACGGCAAACCGGTGATCGAAATGGGTTCACGCCGCACGTCGGAGGGGAGTGGTGTCGCGGCCGCTCGCGCAGCATTTATCGCCGGTTTCGCCGCAACCTCGAACCTCGAAGCGGGTCGAACCTGGGGAATCCCGACCCGCGGAACATCGGCGCACTCCTTCACGCTGTTGCACGACTCGGAGGAGGAGGCGTTTCGCGCCCAAGTCGAGGCCTTCGGGACCGACACCACGCTGCTCATCGACACCTTCGACATTCCGAGCGCCGTTGACACGGCGATTCGAGTGGCCGGTCCGTCCCTTGGTGCAGTACGCATTGACTCCGGCGACTTGCCGTCGTTGGTCCGCAGTGTTCGTGCGCAACTTGACGCACTCGGCGCAACGGCGACCAAAATCGTCGTCACCAACGATTTGAACGAGAACACTATCGCGTCACTTCGAAGTGCCCCGGTCGATGTGTTCGGAGTCGGAACTGCGGTTGTCACCGGCTCGGGGGCACCAGCGGCAGGAATGGTCTACAAACTGGTTGAGCATCAGGATGCAGCGGGTAATTGGGTTGCCGTCTCGAAGCGTTCGCCGGAAAAACATAACCCCGCCGGCCGAAAGGTCGCGCATCGCCGACTCGTCGACGGGATTGCGACCGAGGAGTTGGTCGATCTGGGGTCGAATAATTCGACCACCGATTCGGGTCGTCCCCTCATTCATGACGTCATCACGAACGGCGTCATGCGTGACGAGTACCGCGGTGCCGAGGGTGTCACCCGCGCGCGCGATCACCACGCCATCGCGCTTGCGGAACTCCCGGCTGCGGGTCGCCGTTTGTCACCCGGAGACCCCGCCATCCCAACGGTCTTTCGATGACATTAGTAGGCTAAAAAGATGAATCGGGATGCAAGCATCGGAATCGTCGACAGTGGTGTCGGTGGCTTGACGGTTGCGCGTGCAGTCATCGACCAATTGCCGAACGAATCGATCCGGTACATCGGCGATACCGCACACGGCCCTTACGGACCACTCCCCATCGCCGAAGTTCGCGAACACGCGCTCACGCTTCTCGACGAACTCGCCGACCACGGAGTCAAGTTACTTGTCATCGCCTGTAACACCGCGTCCGCCGCGATGTTTCGCGACGCCAAAGAGCGGTACACCGATCGACTCGGAATCCCTGTGATCGAAGTTATACAGCCCGCTGTTCGAACAGCGGTAGCGCGCACCCGATCAAAACGTATCGGGGTTATTGGAACCGAGGGAACCATCAAATCGGGTGCGTATCAGGATTCGTTTGTCGCGGATCCCGGGATTGAAGTTACCGCTGTCGCATGCCCGCGGTTTGTCGAGTTTGTCGAGGCGGGGGTGACTAGCGGCGAGGAACTGTTCGCTGTCGCCAATGCCTATCTCGCACCCTTGAAGGACGCCAAGGTGGACACGCTCGTCCTCGGATGCACACACTATCCGCTCATTTCTGCTGCCATTCAATACGTCATGGGGCCCGATGTATCCCTCGTGTCGAGTGACGACGCGACGGCCTACGAGGTGTACCAAACTCTGGTCACTCACGATCTGCTTCGAACCTCAACAACTCCGGCTGTTCACTCGTTCGAGACGACGGGTGGCGACCGCGAGCGATTCCATGAGTTGGCACACCGATTCCTCGGGCTCGAGATCGACCGTGTCGATGATTTCCCGACCGGCGCTATCCGACTTCCCTCACAAATTGAACTGGAGAACACTGACTCATGACTCGCATCGATGGCCGCACCAACGACGAACTTCGGCCCGTGACTATCGAACGTGGCTGGTCCGTGCAGGCCGAAGGGAGTGCGCTCATTTCGTTCGGGAACACCAAAGTGCTGTGCACGGCATCGTTCACGAACGGTGTTCCACGCTGGATGGCGGGTAAAGGTAAGGGTTGGGTCACCGCGGAATATGCGATGCTGCCCCGCTCCACCAACGACCGCAACGACCGCGAAAGCGTCAAGGGCCGAATCGGCGGGCGCACGCACGAAATATCGCGCCTGATCGGCCGCAGCCTCCGCGCTGTTGTCGATATGAAGGCACTCGGCGAGAACACCATTGTCATCGACTGTGACGTGTTGCAGGCGGACGGGGGAACGCGCACCGCAGCTGTCACCGGCGCGTATATCGCCCTGCACGACGCGATTGAATGGGGTCGCGCAAAGGGCTTCATCGGCAAAAACGCCACCGCGTTGATTGACTCAGTCGCGGCAATCAGCGTCGGAATAATCGACGGAACACCAATGCTTGATTTGCAGTACACCGAGGACGTCCGCGCGGAAACCGATATGAACGTCGTGGCGACGGGCCGAGGGTTGTTCGTCGAGGTGCAAGGAACGGCGGAAGGTGCGCCGTTTGATAAGGCCGAATTGGACGCACTCCTCACGTTGGCGACAAACGGAACTGCGCGTCTGACCGAAATCCAGGCGGCCACGTTGGCGGTGTCGACCTCGTGAAGACTGTCGTTGTTGCTACCCACAACTCGCACAAACTCGCTGAAATTGCTCTGACGATGAAAGCGCTGCTCGGCCCGGGGATTGAACTCGTGCAGACCGATGGCAAAGCACCGGTTGAGGACGGCGCAACCTTCGAGGAGAACGCATTGCTAAAGGCCCGCGCAGCGTTCCAACATTCTGGCCAACCCTCGCTGGCAGACGATTCGGGAATATGTGTTGACGCTCTTGACGGCGCTCCGGGGATTCATTCCTCCAGGTATTCCGAGGAGGGGTCCGACTCCGCAAACCTCGCACTTCTGCTCGAGAATATGAAGGGCGTGACGAACCGAGCCGCCACCTTCGTCTGTGCGGTCGCGTTTGTTTCGAAGAACGGTGAGCGCGTTGTTCGCGCAGAATGGCCCGGAGTGATCCGGGCAGCGGCAAAGGGAAAGGGTGGATTCGGGTACGACCCGATCTTCTCTCCGAATGGAATGTCGGGGACGGCTGCCGAAATGACAGATCTGGAAAAGGCTGCGTTCAGCCATCGGGGTCGGGCATTAGGACTCATCGCTCCCACGATTAATCGTTACTTCCAGACGGCGAATTGGGGGGACTAGTGTGTCGAACCGCGCCGCGATTGTGTCCCTGCTTGGCCCTGCTTTCGTCGCCGGCGTGGCATATCTAGATCCTGGAAACGTTGCGGCAAACATTACCGCCGGCGCCCAATTGGGCTTTCTTCTGGTCTGGGTCGTCGTGGCGGGAAACCTCATCGCGTGGCTCGTGCAGTACCTTTCGGCGAGTCTAGGGATTGTGACGGGGAGGAGCCTTCCCGAAGTGTTGGGAAGTCGAATTACGTCGCGCGGCTGGCGGCTCAGCTACTGGGCGCAAGGTGAATTGATTGCCATGGCAACAGACGTTGCCGAAGTCATCGGTGGCGCTATCGCGCTCAACCTTTTGTGGGGGATTCCCCTCTGGGTGGGCGGGCTCATCGTTGGGGTGGTGTCGGTCGCATTCCTCGGTGTCCACGGTCGTTGGGGCGCAAAACCGTTCGAGCGGCTCATCGTGGTCTTTTTATTGGTCATTGCGGTCGGATTCGGGTCCATTCTGTGGGGCCAACCGGTAGATCCAACGTCGTTTGCGTCGGGGTTGGTTCCTCGACTCGAGGGTTCAGATTCGCTGATCCTGGCAGCGGCGATTCTTGGAGCGACGGTTATGCCGCACGCAATCTACGCGCACTCTGGGTTCTCCCGTGACCGAATTAGCCAATCGGCAACTGTTCCGATTCCTCGGCTTCGGGTTGCAACTCGAATCGATGTCACTCTCGCGCTACTTCTTGCGGGGGCCGTCAACCTTGCTCTTCTCGTGATTGGCGCAGTGGTTCTCAACGGGCAATCGGGAACCGACACGCTCGATGGCGCTTTTGTTGCCATCGGTGCAGTGTCGGGGTCTCTCATGGCGACGTTTTTTGCGGTGGCTTTGCTCGCGTCGTCGTTGGCATCGACTGCGGTCGGCGCATACGCGGGTGCGGAAATAATGCACGGTCTCATCCGCCGAACAATTCCGCCAATCTTTCGACGAAGTATCACGGTCATTCCCGCGATCGCAATTCTGTTCATTGGCGTCGAGCCCACAACGGCGCTGATTTATTCCCAAGTGATCCTGAGTTGGGGAATCCCGTTTGCGCTGATTCCACTCATCATCGTGACGGGTGACAAGAAGGTCATGGGCGAATTCCGATCGAACGGAGTCGTTCGAGGTCTCGCTGGTGTGTCGACGGCCGTGGTCATCGTCATCAACAGCGGGCTGATTGCCCTCACTCTCGGCGTGTGAGTTAGGACTTTTCCTCGTCGCCAATCTCGCGCCGTTCTCGCCACCAGTGGATGCCGATAGAGAGAACACTCACCCCCACGACGCCGAGGAGCACGAGGTCGATGTAGTGAACGACGAGTTCGGCGACACCGGGAATGTGCGCGACGCCCCACCCTGCAACGGGGAGGAGCCCCGCCCACAGAAACGAGCCAAGAGCGTTGTAGAGCGTGAAGGTGAGTCGATTCATTTTTCCAATTCCCGCAGCCACGGGAAGCAAGGTGCGCACAATCGGAACGTACTGTCCGAGAGTGAGTGACAGCGGACCCCACCGCGCGAAGAAGTGCTCGGTTCGCTCCACGCTTTTGTGAGACAAAAGTCCGCCTTCTTGACGGGTGAACACCGCGGGACCGCCAACCCTACCGATTTGGTAGCCCAATTGGTTTCCGAGTATTGAGGCGACGAAAATGATGGCGGAAACAAGCCAGATTGGTTGTGGAATCGTCCCCGTGAAAGTGAGGACTCCCGTGATGATCAACAGGGTGTCGCCGGGAAGCATGAACCCGACAAGGAGGCCCGTCTCGGTGAATACAATTGCGGCGACAATCAGGAGACCCCAATTCCCAGCGCTTTCGATGAGTGCTGCTGGGTCAAACAGGCCTGCTGCGTTAATCACTCGATTCCTTTCAATTGTGCGGGTGGAGGGACTCGAACCCACACGCCGAAGCACAGGATCCTAAATCCTGCGTGTCTACCAATTTCACCACACCCGCGTAGTTCACCATTCTAACGGAGGTAATTTTTGTGGCGTAGAGTGGCACTGTTCTTCGCCTAGAAATTTAGAAACACGAGTAATTCGGTCGGTTGGGCCTCGATGCCCGATCGGTGAAAGGAAAAAATAGCGTGCGCTCTGAAAAAGACATCCTCGCCTCCGTCCCCACGAAATTGTTCATCGGGGGTGATTGGGTCGACGCCGAGGGCGGCAAGACCTTGACTGTCTCTGATCCTGCGACCGGTGAGCACCTCGCCACGATCGCTAACGCGTCGGAAGCCGACGCAAAGAAGGCGATGGATGCGGCGTCCGCTGTTCAGGAATCCTGGGGTAACACGGCTCCGCGTGTGCGGGGCGAGATTCTTCGAAAGGCGTGGGAACTCCTCATCGAACGCCGAGACGATTTTGCGCTTCTCATGACGATGGAAATGGGAAAGCCGTTCGCCGAGGCTCAGGGTGAAGTCACGTACGGTGGCGAATTCCTGCGCTGGTTCTCGGAAGAAGCCGTCCGCATCAACGGACGATACGGTTCGAATCCCGAGGGCACTGGCACGATGATTGTCTCGAAGCGCCCGGTCGGTCCGTCGTTCCTCATCACACCGTGGAACTTTCCCATTGCGATGGCGACCCGAAAGGTCGCTCCGGCGATTGCGGCCGGGTGCACCGCGATCATCAAGCCAGCCGAGCTCACTCCGCTTACGACGCTTGCGTTTGCCGCTCTTCTCGAAGAGGCCGGTGTGCCGAAGGGTGTTGTCAACGTCATCACCACGAGCCGTTCACGCGACGTGTCGCCCATCATCATTCAGGACCCGCGCCTGCGTAAAATCTCGTTCACGGGTTCGACCCAGGTCGGTAAAGTTCTCATGAAACAGGCGGCCGACAATGTTTTGCGCACGTCTATGGAACTGGGGGGGAACGCGCCCTTTATCGTGTTCGATGACGCCAACCTCGACAAGGCAGTGGATGGCGTCATGATCGCTAAGTTCCGCAACATTGGTCAGGCGTGCACTGCGGCTAACCGAGTCTTCGTGCAGAAGGGTGTCGCCGCAGAGTTCTCGGCGAAAGTCGCCGAACGCGTCGCCGCGATGAAGATTGGTCGCGGGACTGAAGAGGGCGTCACGATCGGACCCCTCATTGACGAGAACGCGGTTGTCTCAAGCCAGGCGTTCGTTGATGATGCGGTTGCGCGTGGCGCAACGGTCCTCACCGGCGGCCAGCGGGCGGAGGGGCCCGGAACGTTCTTCCAGCCGACGGTCATCTCGAATGTTCACGCTGACACCCGATTCATGAGCGAAGAAATCTTCGGGCCAATTCTGGGTGTCATCGAATTTGATACGGAGGACGAGGTCATTCGCATGGCGAACGACACGGAGTACGGACTCATCTCGTATGCATTCACAAACGACCTTCACCGTGGACATCGCCTCATTGAAAAGCTCGAGACGGGAATGATGGGGCTCAACACGGGACTTGTCTCGAACGCCGCCGGTCCGTTCGGTGGAGTCAAGCAGTCGGGGGTCGGCCGCGAAGGGTCTGCCGAAGGTATTGAGGAATATCTCACGACGAAGTACACCTTCCTCCCTCACGCGTAACTCTGTGGACAATGTTCGTGGCGCAGAAACGGTGAGCGCCACGATGGGGGAATGACCTCAACCGATTCGATCGTGGACCGAGTTCGGCGTGCCGTCATGTCTGGTGATGACCTTGGGCGTGCAATCACCACAGAAGTGCAGCGCGCCAATGAACGCGCTCTGGGTCAAGCGGATGCAACAGAGTTTTCCGAATCCGATGTCGCGCATCGGGTTTCAGGATTTGGAGTTTTGCAACCGCATCTCGATGATCCCGCCGTCGAAGAGATTTGGATTAACGACCCGAGTGCAGTGTTCGTTGCGCGTTCGGGTCAACACGAACGGATTCCCGCGAACCTGGCGGCGGACGAAATGCGAACACTCGTCGAACGCATGTTGCGCCGTAGCGGTCGACGCGTGGACGTTTCCCAACCATTTGTTGATGCGTCCTTGCCGGACGGCTCGCGATTGCACGTCGTTATTCCGCCGATCACCAAGGAACACTGGAGTCTCAACATCCGAAAGTTTTCGACAGCGGTGCGAACGTTGGACGACCTCGTTTTGCGCGGTACGCTTGCGCCCGACGCGAAACGGATTCTTCAGGCCGCAATCAGCGAGGGCCGAACTGTACTGGTGTCGGGTGCGACCCAAGCGGGAAAGACCACGATGGTGTGCGCGCTCCTGTCGGAACTGGATCCGGGTGAACGAATTGTTACCGTCGAGGAAACGTTCGAGATCTCGACGCGCCATCCGGATACCGTCGGCATGCAATGTCGTGGCGCGAGTCTTGACGGCGTCGGTGAAGTTACCCTCCGGCGCCTCGTTAAGGAAGCGCTTCGGATGAGACCAACGCGTCTCGTTGTCGGAGAGGTGCGCGGGGACGAATCACTCGACCTACTTGTCGCCCTCAATTCGGGAATTCCCGGGCTGTGCACCATTCACGCCAACTCGGCCTCTGATGCCGTTCGCAAACTCGTGACCCTGTGCCAACTCGCGGGCGGGGTGTCCGAGGCTTTTGTGACGTCAACAATTCTCGCAACCATCGACCTCGTGGTTCATTGCCGTATGGACGGCGATGGGCAACGGCGAGTTGTCGATATCGCTCGACCGATCGCGTCGGACGATTCTGGTGCACTGACAATGGAATCGCTGTGGGCGCGGCAGTAATTACCTGCGGAGTTGTCTTAGGCCTGGGAATATCGCTGATGGCGATTCCGGCCAGGTCACGGCGGCGGTCGCCGGTTCGCACCTGGTTCGACGAATCAGGACTCGCCGGCGTATCTCTAGCGGTCATCGGTGTTGTCATGGCCACCGTCGCGGTCATTACCGGCGCGCTCGCAGCGACGATTATTCCGATTCCGAGTATCGCCCCGCTCGGTTTTGTTGTGGGCTGCGGGATTCCCATCATCGCCTTGGCGAGCGCGCGCGATCGGCGTCGACAACGCGCGCGGGCACTGTGGCCCGACGTGATTGATTCGATTCGGGTCGCGCTTCGCTCTGGGTCGACTCTGACGGATGCGGTAACAGCCGCGGCCACCATCATCCCGAGGGAGTGGCGCACCGCGTGGACGGAACTGGAATCAAACCTGCGTCGCGGCAGCGATGTCGATTCGGCAATGCGTCGATTGCAACGCTCACTCGCCGATCCGATTGCCGACCGCGTAGTCGAGTCGATCGTGGTCGCACGCGAATACGGAGGAACCGCCCTCCCGGTGGTGTTGGCGGAACTCGGTCGTTCGGTTCGCAGGGAATCCGCGATGCGGCACGAGGCCCAATCACGACAGTCATGGGTGCGGCACGCGGCAACACTCGGTGTTGTATCCCCCTGGATTGTGTTGGCGCTCTTGGCCAGCAGGCCAGAAAACAGAGAGACGTACTCCACGGTGGCGGGAACACTGCTGATCGTGGTGTCCGCGGGGGTCACCGCGGTTGCGTATTTCGTCATGCGTGCGTTGGGGTCGATGCGCGAACCAGCGCGCTGGCTGATTGGGGCTCTCGATGATTGAGATTGCACTGGGCGCCCTGCTCGGCCTTGGCTTGTTCGTCATGGTGGCGGGTTCGTCTGCTTCCCGCATCGCGATCCAACTCGCGCCGCATATCCGAGACATCTCCACCGCCCGAACACCGACACTTGAGCGGGACGGAGCGCTGCGTTCCCTTGGACTCGTGCTTCGCATCCCCACATCGTTCATCAGTCAGATTGCCGCGAGGCGACGCCGCACAAGCGCAATTTCCGACGAGCTCCCCGGCGCACTGGACCTCATCGGTCTCTGTGTCTCTGCCGGTATGTCGGTGCCTATCGCGCTCGAGCGAATTGCCACCAGCGGGGTAGGCGAACTCTCCGACGAATGCCGAGTGATTGTCGCAGAAATCGGATTGGGAGTCTCTGTCTCTGACGCACTTCACGCAAGTGATGTTCGCGTCGCTCACCCTGGTTGGTCCCGCCTGGTCGACCACCTCGTCACCGCGCGACAATACGGGACGCCCCTCACCGAGATCATTCGCTCGCTTGCCGATGACGAACAGCAGGCTGCCGGCCGTCGACTGCTCGAATCCGCAAGCGCCAAAGAGACACTCATGATGTTTCCGCTCATCTTCGCCATCCTTCCCGTGACCGTCGTCATGGCGGTCTTCCCTGGGCTCACCGCACTCGGGTCCATTTCCCTATGAGGGAAGAGCGATTTCGCGCAATACTGGTGGTGTCGGAAGGGACACCATGAGACTTCGCCTCACCATCGCGTTGGTAATTCAAATAATCGCCATTTTGTTCAGCCTCAGGGGTTGGGTGGATGCACTTCAAGGTGGCATTGCCGTCCTGATAGTTTTATTGCTCACCGTGGCCGCCCGTCTCGTCGGCCGAGTTGCTATCCCGAAACTGACCTGGATTTCTCTGACCGCCGCCATCGTCTGTAGCATCGCGACAGTCTCACTTCTCGTCTACTCTTACGACCCGATGGCGTCGGACAGCCAGTTCGCCGATTCTCCTTTCAGTTCAACGATTTCCGGACTCAACATTGCTTTCCGTGTCACCGCGGTGGCGGTCATCGCGGGGACGGTCTTCTATGCGGTTCGCATCCTGGACGAACGCAAAAAGTCCGCGCGCTCCTGAGTTCTGGGGATAAGTTTCGTCGCCAGAACGCGTGTACCCCACGATGGGTTCATGACACACTTCCCTCGTAATTCTGTTGACCGCGGCGACGTCCCCGGCTGGGTGCTCATCACTCTGATGACGGCGGGTCTTGTCGTCGTCATGTGGGCAATGGCCGGCCCAGCTCTCGGTGAAGTCTTTAACAACGCCATCGACCGCGTCTTGTCGATATGACTCGCGGGCTCGAACGCGGCAGTGCCCCGGTCGAGTTCGTGATGGTCGGGGTCTTGCTCGTCGCGGTCGCGTTGACCGTTCTACAAATCGCATTTGTCGCTCACATCCGAGCGGTAGCGATCGATTCTGCGATTGCTGGCGCTGCGCACGCCGCTCTCGCGGACACGGCTGATTCTGAGGGCATTGCCCGTGCGACTGCTCTCGTGGCGAACGGCGTCGCGGCGTCGTTGGTTCGATCAATTTCTGTTACGTCGAGTGAGGTGGCAGGAAAGCCAATAGTGTCCATCATTATTCAACTTGGTGTGCCGATGATTGGGCCGTGGTTGACCATCGCCGAGACCGAAGTCACGGGTCGTGCTTTTCGAGAAGCACCTTAAACGAATGGAGCCCCGCCGAAGCGGGGCCCCACTGTTGTGCGAGATGTTACTTGCCAGCGCGCATCTTGTTTGCAACCGCGATCGCGTCCGAGAACGGCGCGTTAGAGCGACGATCGGGACGGGCGATGAACAGATACAGCGCACCGGAACCGAGAACAATCGCGATTCCACCCTGTGCGAGAGCGTCAGGAACAACGAGCTGGTAGAGCGCGAAGATTCCGTAGGCGAGCGCACCGATGTTGATGATGAGTCCGGCACCACCGAGGTTCCAGGGTCCAGCGGGCTTCCAACCGCGGAAGCGGTTCCACAGCGCCGCAAGCACGACGGCCTGGAAGGCGACATAGATTCCGGCAACCGCGAAGTCCGTGATGGGCAACAAGGTTGTCGGGTCGCTGTAGACGACGATGCAGAGGATCATTGGCACGATGCTCGCAACGAGCAGCGCGTTGGTAGGAACCTTCGAGCGTTCCGAGATCTTGCCAAGCCATCCGCTTGCAGGGAGCATCTTGTCACGAGCGAACGAGTGCAACAAACGGCTTGCTGCCGCCTGGAGGCTCAGGACACACGAGATGAATGCCATGACGGCGACAATCAGGAAGATGCGCATTCCACCTTCACCGATGGCGGCGGTGAGTACCGTCGGGATCGGTGCGGGGTCTGCGGCGAGTGCCTCGAGGTCGGGTGCGGCGAGGACGTATCCCGAGAATGACGCGATGGCGGAAACTCCACCGACGATGATTGTCAGGTACATGGCCTTGGGAACCTCGCGTGCGGCGTCGGTGACCTCTTCGGCGACGTCACCACATGCTTCGAACCCGTAGAACATGAACAAACCGACTAGTGCGGCACCGAGGAAGATGGGGCCCCAATCGGTAATGCCGCCCTGGAAGACGGAGAAGAACACGCTGAACTCGTTGTGACGGTGGAAGACGAGCAGGTACAGGCCCATTCCGACGACTCCGATAAGTTCCGCCGCGAGGCCGATTCGAGCAATTCGACCGAGGAGTTTCGTGCCACCCAGGTTGAGCAAGAGGGCGAGAAGCAGCAGCGCGAGAGACAGCGCGAGGTTTACCTCTGGCGTCAATTCGCTGATACCGAACACCGTTGCGAGGAACGGAGCGCCGAATTCGGCAACCGACGTGATTGTCACCAGCATTGCCCAGGCGTAAATCCACGCTGTGAGCCACGCGCTTCGCTTTCCAGCGAGGCGGCGCATCCACGGATAGATACCGCCGGCGATGGGGAACTGCGAGACGACCTCGCCCATGACGAGTGCCACGAGCATCTGTCCGGCGCCAACGATGACGATCCACCAAATTGCGCTTGGGCCAGCGGTAGCGAGACCGAGACCGAACAGCGCGTAGATCGCGACGAGCGGTGACAGGTAGGTGAATCCGAGTGCGAGTGCACTCCATACCGACATAGAGCGGTGGTACGACCCTTCGTATCCGAGGGCGCTAAGTTGCGCCTTGTCGGATTGGGCCTTGTCTGACGTAGCCATTGTGACCTTTCGATTTGGTGAATATCGCGAGGTGCCACCGGCATTGGTCGCA
>CAEZVJ010000013.1_pt1 | contig 12490 bp, 11 predicted proteins | sample 7264711 | NCBI WGS metagenome assembly CAEZVJ01 (sample SAMEA6813853, study PRJEB35770) | uncultured Microbacteriaceae bacterium | biome: Freshwater; feature: Freshwater reservoir; material: water | place: Czech Republic | collected 2017-05-23 | depth 0.5m m
CGGCTAGCACGGGGGTTGGCTTCTAATACATAAAGAACTCCGGCGGACACGGCGAACTGAACATTAAGCAACCCGCGGACACCGATTCCCACAGCGATCAATTTCGTCGCCGCAACGACCTCATCGATCACTCCACGCCCCAGGGTGACCGGCGGAAGTGTGCAGGCCGAATCACCAGAATGAACTCCCGCTTCTTCGATGTGCTCCATGATGCCACCGATGTACAGTCGTTCTCCGTCGTAAAGCGCATCGACATCGATTTCGATCGCATCGTCGAGAAATCGATCAACAAGGAGTGGTGCGTTGGGACCGATAATCGCCGACTCGGCAATCCGTTCGAAGTAATCACGAATCGCCTCAGCGTCGTAGATGATTTCCATGCCGCGTCCGCCGAGTACATACGACGGCCGCACGAGCACGGGGAACCCGACATCGTGAGCAACGGCAATGGCCGACTCAACATCGAAAGCGACACCATTGCGGGGCGCAATGAGCCCACAGTCGGCAAGCACCTCCGCGAAGCGCCCGCGTTCTTCGGCGACGTCAATCGCATCTGGGCTAGTACCCAAGATTGACACTCCATTGCGTTCCAACCCGTGAGCAAGCCCCAGCGCGGTCTGACCACCCAATTGCACGACTGCACCAAGAATGGTTCCGCTCGCTCTCTCGGCATCGATAACCGCGAGCACGTCTTCAAGAGTGAGCGGTTCGAAATAGAGACGGTCACTGGTGTCGTAATCGGTAGACACCGTTTCGGGATTGCAGTTGATCATGATGGTTTCAAATCCCGCGTCGGACAAAGCAAACGACGCATGAACACAGGAATAGTCGAACTCGATTCCCTGACCGATGCGGTTAGGTCCGGAACCGATGATGATGACCTTCGTTCGGTCCGACGGTATCACTTCGGTCTCGGTGTCGTACGACGAGTAGTGATACGGAGTCAATGCCGGGAATTCGCCCGCGCACGTGTCCACGGTCTTGAACACGGGGCGGATTTCGTGTTCCAGACGGAAAGCGCGCACCGCGTCTTCAGATGTTCCCCAAATGTCGGCGAGTTGAATATCGCTGAAGCCATGGTTCTTCGCCGTGCGAATCGCATCGGCCGTCATCGACCCAGAGGCTATTTCGCTCGCAACTTCGTTGATGAGCGCTATTTGGTCGAGGAACCACGGGTCAATCGCGGTTGCCTCAAACACCTGTTCAATGCTCGCACCAGCTCGCAACGCCTGCTGCACCGTAACGATTCGACCATCCGTTGGTCTACGTGACTCCTGGAGAAGCCAGTCGACATCGCCAACTGGGCCGGTCCAATGGAACGAGCTGCCGCGCTTTTCTAATGAGCGAAGAGATTTCTGAAGAGCAGTGGTGAAATTTCGGCCGATAGCCATCACCTCCCCCACACTCTTCATCGTTGTGGTGAGCCCTGTGTCGGCACCGGGGAACTTCTCGAACGCGAAACGCGGCACCTTCACCACGACATAGTCAAGAGTCGGCTCGAACGACGCTGGCGTCACTCCGGTGATGTCGTTGGGGATTTCGTCAAGGCGATAACCAATCGCCAATTTTGCCGCAATCTTCGCGATGGGGAAACCTGTTGCTTTCGACGCGAGCGCACTCGATCGGCTCACGCGCGGGTTCATTTCGATGACGATTACGCGGCCGTTGGATGGGTCGATGGCGAACTGGATATTGCATCCTCCCGTGTCTACTCCGACGGCACGAATTATTCGAATCCCGATGTCGCGAAGATTCTGGTATTCGCGATCGGTCAACGTCAAGGCTGGAGCGACAGTCAGTGAGTCGCCCGTGTGGACACCCACCGGGTCGATGTTCTCTATCGAGCAGACAACAACCGTGTTATCGGCCGCGTCGCGCATCAATTCGAGTTCGTATTCCTTCCAACCGAGTATCGACTCTTCAAGCAAAACCTCGCTTGTCGGACTTTCGTGAAGTCCGTTCTCGACCATTCGGCGCAGTTCTGTCTCGTCATGGGCGAAGCCGGAACCGAGACCTCCCATCGTGAACGACGGTCGAATCACCACGGGATAGCCGGTCCTGGCAACAAATGCGAGCGCTCCGTCAACCGAGTTCACGACAACGCTTTGTGCGACATCAGCACCACACTCGATCACCAAGTCCTTGAAAATTTGCCTGTCTTCACCACGTTGAATCGCCTCGAATTTGGCTCCAATCAGTTCGACGTTGTACTTCGCCAAGATTCCCTGTTCGTGAAGTGCCATTGCGGCGTTCAACGCGGTTTGACCACCGAGCGTCGGCAAAATCGCATCAGGTCTTTCCTTGGCGATGATCGCTTCGATTGCCGCCGTCGTGATCGGCTCAATGTACGTCGCATCCGCGAAATCGGGATCGGTCATGATGGTCGCAGGATTCGAATTGATGAGAATGACGCGGATTCCCTCTTCGCGAAGCACGCGGCAGGCTTGAGTGCCCGAATAGTCGAACTCGGCCGCCTGCCCAATCACGATCGGCCCTGAGCCGATAACAAGAACCGAGTTGATATCGTTGCGCTTCGGCACTATTGAGTTCCCCCGTTGTTCAGCACGAGCTCGCGGAATTCATCGAACAAGTAGGTCGAATCGTGGGGTCCTGCGGCCGCCTCGGGGTGGTACTGGACACTAAATGCCGGCCGATCCAGAGCCCGAAGCCCCTCGACGCAGTCGTCATTCAAGCCAACGTGGCTAACTTCGACGCGGCCGAAGCCGGCCGGAGAATCGACGACTCCGGTGGTCGGGGCGTCGACGGCAAAACCGTGGTTGTGAGCGGTGATTTCAATTCGACCGGTTCTCTTGTCGAGCACCGGCTGATTGATCCCTCGGTGACCGTATTTGAGTTTGTATGTCGCAAATCCCAGTGCACGCCCAAGAAGTTGATTTCCGAAGCAGATGCCGAAGAACGGAATCTTCCGCTCAAGAACTCCACGCAGAAGTTCGACGTGCCGATCGGATGCACTGGGATCGCCAGGGCCATTCGAGTAAAAAACTCCGACGGGATTGATGGCGAGAATATCCTCCAGAGTCACCGATTGCGGCAGAACATGAGTGTCAAAGCCGCGGGAGGCGAGGTGATTGAGCGTCGCGTTCTTGACCCCCAAATCGAGAACGGCGAGCGCGCCGATCGACGCGCCGACCGCAGGAATGACGTAGGCCTGTTTTACGGAGACCTCAGCCGACAGATTGCGACCGGACATCTCTGGGGCCGCCACGACCGCAGCGAGATACTGTCCCGTGGTACGACCGTCGAGCGGGAATATTCCGGCGCGCATAGCGCCAGCTTCTCGGATGATTCGGGTGATGGCTCGAGTGTCAACTCCTGAAATTCCGACCACACCGCTGGCAACGAGGTCGACGTCCAGGCTGCGCTGTGAGCGGAAGTTTGACGGGCGACGAGCGGGGTCACGGACAACATAACCCTCGACCCAGATATGGACGGACTCTTCGTCCTCGGAGTTCATTCCGGTGTTCCCTATATGTGGTGCGGTCTGTACAACGATTTGACCGGCGTACGAGGGATCCGTGAGCGTCTCTTGGTAGCCGCTCATGCCTGTCTGAAACACAATCTCACCGATTCGTTCGCCGACCGCACCAAACGATGCGCCGTCAAACCGGTTACCGTCTTCGAGAACCAGGGTCGTATCGTGTGTCATTCGTTCCTCAGGAGTTCGGGGGCAACGAGCGCGCCGTCAATGACCGTTTCTGTGCCTCGGAAAATGGTGGACATGACCCGTCCGGGGAGCGTCATCCCGACGTAAGGACTGTTGGTTGAGCCGCCGTGCAAACGACTCGCAGACCAAATCTCGCTAGTTGCCGGGTCAACCAACGTGATGTTTGCTGGGCTCCCCACAGTAAGCGGCGATGCGTAGCCGTCGACCCGTCCAATCTCGGCAGGAGTCACCGACATGATGCGCGCAACATCGGCCCACCCGATGTGACCAGCGTCAACCAGGGTGTGTTGCACTACGCTCAACGCCGATTCGAGCCCAACCATGCCAAACGAGGCATCGTGCCACGTGCAGTCCTTTGTTGAGCTGGCATGCGGTGCGTGGTCGGTTGCTACGATATCGATCGTGCCGTCCGCCACTGCTCGACGGAGTTCCTCGACGTCGTCGGCTTTGCGCAAGGGGGGATTCACCTTGTAGACGGGGTCGTAGGCGAGTGCGCGTTCGTCGGTGAGGAGTAAATGGTGCGGAGTGACTTCCGCCGTGACGGAAATGCCGCGCTTCTTCGCCCACCGAATCACATCGACTGAGCCCGCGGTAGAAACATGGCAAATGTGAAGTCGCGCGCTGACATACTCGGCCAACAAGACGTCTCGAGCAATAATCGATTCCTCAGCCACGCTCGGCCAACCTCGAAGGCCCAGCTCACTCGACACGTTTCCCTCATTGACGACGGCATCAATCGTGAGTTGAGGATCCTGAGCGTGTTGGGCAATAACCCCACCGAAAGTTGCGACGTATTCGAGCGCACGTCGCATCAGCAGTGAGTCGCCGACACACCTACCATCGTCTGAAAAAACTGTCACGGCTACCGCGCTATGGGCCATTCCACCGATGTCGGCGAGTTGTTCCCCGGCGAGGTCGCGGGTCACGGCTCCGATGGGACGCACCTGCACAAATCCAGCGTGTCTCCCCCGCTCGGCAACAAGTTCGACGAGCTCAGCGGTATCCGCAACCGGATTCGTATTGGCCATTGCGTGGACTGCGGTGAAACCGCCCGCCGCCGCGGCTCGCGAACCCGACAGTATCGTTTCGGCTCCTTCACCGCCGGGTTCGCGAAGATGCGAGTGCAGGTCGACGAGACCGGGGAGAGCGATGAGTCCGTGTGCATCGATGACTCGATCGGCTGCGGGAGTGGTTGAGCCCACCTCTCGAATCGTGTCTCCGTCAATCAAGATGTCGGCCGTTTTCCCGCCAAGGACTGCGGCGCCCCGGATAAGGATGGTCATCGCGAATCTCCCATCAACGTGTAGAGCACGGCCATGCGTAACGCAACTCCGTTGGCAACCTGCTCGGTGACCGTCGATTGAGGCGAGTCGGCGACACTTCCTGAGATCTCTAACCCGCGATTCATCGGACCCGGATGCATCACAATCGAGGTCGATGGTAACCGACGCAGTCGTGAATCGTTCATTCCCCAGATCTCACTGAACTCTGATTCGGACGGGAAAAAACCGCTCGTCATTCTCTCTTTTTGAACCCGCAGAGTAATCACAACATCAGGTTGCATCTCGATTGCTTCGTCGAGCGTCGACACTATCGTCGCTCCCCAACCGTCGATTTCTCGGGGAAGCAGTGTCCGGGGCGCCGCGAGCGTCACGTTTGCTCCGAGTGTTCTGAGTAACAACGCGTTGCTGCGCGCGACGCGCGAATGAAGGACGTCACCGACAATCACAACCGATACTCCGGCTAAGTCCATTCCGCGGGCTGCGTCACCACGGAGGCGCGATCGCATTGTGAAGGCGTCGAGAAGAGCCTGTGTCGGATGTTCGTGCGTCCCGTCGCCGGCGTTGATGATGTGCGCATCGACCCAACCGTTGTTCGCAACGGTCGCTGCCACGCCCGAGTGTGAGTGCCGAAGCACGATGAAATCTGCACCCATTGCTTCGAGTGTTTGAAGTGTGTCCTTAAGGCTCTCCCCCTTTGAGACACTGGACCCCTGCGACGTGAACGTCGTGACGTCGGCGCTGAGAGCGAGTGCGGCCGCCTCGAACGACAGTCGAGTTCTCGTGCTGTCTTCGAAGAAGACGTTAGCGACAGTCTTACCGCGAAGTGTCGGCAGTTTCTTGACATCGCGTGACCGCACATCGACCATGTCGATCGCCGTGTCAAGAATCGCGATTGCGTTGTCGGTCGTGAGTTCACGTGTCGAGATGAGGTGCTTCACGCAATGCTCACTTCGTCGAGATCGTCGACTTCCGCAATCGACACGTTCACACGTTCGCTCGTCGAGGTCGGCAAGTTCTTGCCCACGAAATCTGCTCTAATCGGAAGTTCACGATGTCCACGGTCGACCAGCACCGCAAAGCGAACAACGTCGGGCCGACCGAGAGCGGTGATAGCGTCCAGCGCTGCACGCGCGGTTCGGCCCGAAAACAATACGTCGTCGACAAGTATGACGGTGCAACCATCGATTCCCGATGCGGGAATTTCCGTCGCAACCGTGGCTCGGGTCGATTGGGTTGCGAGATCGTCGCGATACATAGTGACGTCCAGTGTTCCGATCTCAATTTCCTGAGGTTCGATATCCGCAACGAGCCGCCCGAGGCGACGCGCCAAATGTACCCCGCGAGTAGGGATTCCCAAGAAGACGAGACCGGTGAGTCCGCGTTGAGATTCGACAATCTCATGCGCGATGCGCTTGAGAGCCCGGTCGATGTCGGGCTTGGTGAGAACGATACGCGTCACTCAGTAGTTCCTTTCCCGCCTCACAGGACGCTTTAAAGGATTCAGTAGTTCAACTCTAGTCGTTGTTGCGGGAGTTCCGAGTGACCGCGCCCAAAATTCCGCCGATGAAGTTGACGGCGTCATCTGATCCATACTCGGCTGCAAGCGCAAGCGCTTCGGAACGGACAACGTCTGATGGAGTGTCAGTGTAGGTCAACTCCCAGATGGAGATTCGAAGAATTGCTCGATCCACTGGATACAAGCGCGCGAGTGTCCAACCCGTCAACGACGCCGAAATCAGAGCGTCCACAGCAGAGCCGTTTGTGTCTAGACCTGCGAGAATGGAGCGAACGAAATCCGCTTCCGCCAAGGATTGAAGTTTTGCTCCCTGGCGCGTGTCGAAATCGGCGAGAGCTTGAGTGAGTGTTCGACCACGTTGCTCGGATTCGTACAACGCGTCGAAAGCCGCTTTACGTGCCTTCGTGCGAGCGGACACTATTCGTTTACGCGGCCGAGGTATGAGCCGTCACGCGTGTCAACCTTGACCTTGGTGCCTTGTTCAAGAAACAGAGGTACCTGAATCTCGAGGCCCGTCTCGACGGTTGCCGGCTTAGTCCCACCGGTCGAACGATCTCCCTGGAGACCCGGCTCGGTATACGTGATTTCGAGAACAACAGAGGCTGGCAACTCGATATACAGCGGGCTGTCATTGTTCATCGCAATCTGAACGTTCTGGTTTTCGAGCATGTAGTTCTTGGCGTCTCCCACGGCAGCACCCGAAAGCGTGATTTGGTCGTAGTCGTCGAGGTTCATGAAGACGAAGTTCTCGCCGTCCTGATAGAGGTACTGGTAGTCGCGGCGGTCAACCGTCTCGAAATCGATCTTGGTGCCCGCGTTGAACGTGCGGTCGACGACCTTACCCGTCATGACGTTCTTGCACTTAGTTCTCACGAACGCTCCGCCTTTGCCGGGCTTGACGTGTTGGAACTCGATCACGGCCCAGAGTTGTCCGTCGAGATTGAGAACGCTGCCGTTCTTGATGTCATTGGTCGTTGCCATGGCGGGATTGATCCTTTGGTTTGTGTGTGGAAAACGTTGTGTTTAGCGTCGGGAACGGAGCGCTGCGAGGGCCAGGTGGTATGACTCAACGCCGAAACCCGCGATTACACCGGTCGCAACGCCCGAGATGACCGAGTTGTGACGGAACTCTTCCCGTGCGTGGGGGTTACTGATGTGTACTTCGATTAACGGGAGTTGAGCGCCGGTGAACATCGCGACAGCGTCTCTAAGCGCATAGGAATAGTGCGTAAATGCAGCGGGATTGAGAATCACTTCCGCCTGTAAATCGAGAGCCTCGTGAATCCAACCGATTAGTTCAGACTCGTCGTTCGTCTGTCGAACAGAAATCGTCTCAGTCGATGTTGCGGCGGCCTCAAGCGACTTCACGAGTTGTTCCCATGTCGTCGATCCGTACACCTCAGGTTCGCGGCTCCCCAATCGTGAGAGATTAGGTCCGTTGAGGACGAGTATCGACGTCATTGAACTAGCCTAACCAGCGATTTCTTGATATGCGGCGAAGAGAAGAGAATCGTCGCCGACGGTCGTGACGGTCGGACGTGCAATACCGTCTAGCAACACGAAGCGCAGTGCAGCGCCACGCGCTTTCTTGTCACGCTGCATCGTTGCTCGAAGTGTCTCCCACCGCCCGGCCGGGTACACGAGTGGAAGGCCCAAGCGCTCTCCCAAAATGAGACGGTGACGCTCGACATCGGAGTCACTCAGTGAACGGACAAGTCGTGACAACTCGGCAGCGAACATCATTCCAATGCCGATCGCAACGCCATGACGCCAGCGATAACGCTCAGCGTGTTCGATTGCATGTCCCAGAGTGTGCCCGTAGTTAAGAGTTTCGCGAAGGCCCTGCTCGGTGAAATCTTCCGACACGATTGTTGCCTTCACCTGAATCGCGCGCCGCATCACATCGGCCGCAAGGTCGCTCGTTAGGTCAAGACACAGGTCAATCCCGGTGTCAAGGTCGTCGAGTATCGACGGGTCGGCAATGAAGCCGGCCTTCGCAATCTCTGCGAAACCTGTTCGAATCTCTGTTTCCGGAAGACTCGACAACAGTTCGGTGTCCACAAGTACGGCGGTCGGAGCATGAAATGACCCGACGAGGTTCTTTCCCTCGGCCGTATTGATACCGGTCTTTCCGCCGACAGCTGCGTCGACAGAGCCCAGAACCGTCGTGGGGATATGCACGATCCGAACCCCGCGCAACCACGTCGCCGCGACGAAGCCGGCAAGATCGGTCGTCGCTCCCCCACCGAGAGAAATCACCGCATCACTCCTGGTGAAATCGGCTTGACCCATAATCCCCCAACAAAATGCTGCGACCTCGATGCGCTTAGCGTCTTCCGCATCGGGGACTTCGGCAAGAAGTACATCGACCTGTCCAGCGAGAGCCTCTCGAATTCGAGTTGCCTCGACGGCCATTATTGGTGCGTGAATCAGCAACGCTTTCACGACCTGAGTTCCGAGACGGTCCAGCAGTTCGTGGCGAGTTCCTGGGCCAATAGAGACATCGTAGGCATCTCTGCCCGCTACCGTGACAACGCTCATCGTACGTGCTCCAGTCGCTCAACGAGAGATTCCGCAATCGCGTCCATCGACCCTCGACTCGTATCAACGGTGAATTCAGCGAGACGGTCGTAAATTGGCTGACGCTCAGTAAGGAGAGCGTTCCACGCTTCGATACCACCAGCAAGCAGTGGACGTGTTCCAGAAACAAGTCGCGGAGCGATGGCGTCCGGAGTGGCGGTAATGAGGACCACTCGCAAATTCTCAAGGTCGCGCTGGGTGTCCGTGTTGAGGACAGCTCCACCGCCAAGAGACACAATTCCCGACGTCGAGAGCGCGGAAACAACCGCGTCACGTTCCCACACTCGGAACTGTTGCTCACCGTCGGACTCAAAGATCGTTGAAATCGGACCGTGATCCGCGACAACCATTTTGTCGGTATCTGCGAATTCCACCCCGAGTAATGCAGCCACGCGTTTACCGAGGCGAGATTTACCTGCGGCCGGCGGTCCGATGAGAACCGCAATCGGACTCACGGGCGGTCCTGCTTGGTCCGTCGTGATTCAGGAATCGCGTCGAGGTAGGACTGCATATTGCGGCGCGTTTCTCCGACCGAGTCTCCGCCGAACTTTTCCAGAACCGCCTCGGCGACCACGAGAAGAACCATCGCTTCCGCGACAACCCCCGCCGCGGGCACCGCACACACGTCTGAACGCTGGTGATGTGCCGTGGTCTCGTCACCTGTCGCAACATCAACCGTCCGCAACGCGTGTGGGACGGTCGCGATTGGCTTCATTCCGGCGCGCACGCGCAGGACTTGTCCGGTACTCATTCCGCCTTCAATACCACCTGCGCGCTCGCTGAGCCGCTCTAGACCATCGCCCTGAACGATTTCATCGTGTGCCGCACTTCCGGGTCGACGCGTCGTCTCGAAGCCGTCGCCGACCTCGACCCCCTTGATGGCCTGGATTCCCATGAGCGCCGCGGCAAGGCGAGAGTCAAGTCGGCGATCCCAGTGCACAAATGAGCCAAGCCCGGGGGGCAATCCGTAGACAAGCACCTCGACCACTCCACCAAGAGTGTCTCCGTCCCTATGCGCACCGTCTACTGCGGCGACCATGCGAACCGACGTCGCGTCATCGAAACAACGCAACATGTCGGCATCCAAGGCTTCAACGTCAGATGGTCGAGGTAGAGGAGACCCTTCGGGCACCGCCACGGTAGCAATGGCGACGGTGTGGGCGACTGTTTCAATCCCAAGTTCCGCAAGGAACGCGCGGGCAACGGCGCCCAGCGCCACTCGTGTTGCGGTTTCGCGCGCGGATGCCCGTTCTAGAACGGGACGCGCCTCGTCAAAGTCGTACTTTTGCATTCCGGTGAGATCGGCATGTCCTGGTCGCGGGCGCGTCAGCGCAGCACCACGCCCACTGTCCAACACCGCGGGATCGACCGGTTCGACGCTCATCACCTCGGTCCACTTGGGCCATTCGGTGTTCGTGATACGCAGTGCGACGGGACCACCCATGGTTAGCCCATGTCGAACGCCTCCAGAGACAAAGACCTCATCGGCTTCAAATTTCATTCGAGCACCGCGACCATATCCGAGTCGACGACGCGCGAGGTCGCTGCGAATATCGTCCAATGACAACGGAATGCCCGATGGGAGCCCCTCGATAATTCCGATGAGCTCTGGTCCGTGTGATTCACCCGCAGTCAGCCATCGCATGTCTCTATTGTTCCAGAAGGGAGGTTCGTTAGAGACCAACCGCCGCACGCATGGCGGTCACGACGAGTTCCTCGTTCGGAAGGGGCTCGTCGACGGAATCACCGTAGAAGACCCGGGCTTGTCGCACCGCTTGCCATAACAACATGTGCAGGCCGCTGATCGACTCGAGCCCCCGTCGACCCCATTCCTGACCGAGCGCGCTCGGCCATGGCTGATATACGACGTCGAACAATGCAACAGCGTTAAGACAATCGAGAGTTGCAGGTGAGAGTACCGCGGTCGACGGAAGACTACTCACCACGATGTCCGCTGGCTCGAGCACCTCGCCGAACAGCGCAGTTCGCGCGTCAATTCCCAACTCACGACAGAGCTTTTGTAGATCGCGTGTGCGACTGAGGTCCCGAGCGACGACAACCAGTGACTCAACTCCGAGATCACGTAGTGACACGACGAGCGACGACGCGGTCGCGCCGGCACCGAGGATGATTGCGCTGCTAAAATCCGTCCCCCATTGCCGTCGCATAGCCGTCGTAGCTCCCCACACGTCGGTGTTGTAGCCCTCCCAGCCATTCGAACGGCGCACAACGGTGTTGACCGACCCGGTCAAGGTCGACGTCGCGCATTCCCGCGCGAGCATCGGTCGAATGACATTTTTGAGAGGCATCGTCAGCGACAATCCCGTCCACGAGTCGCCGAGCGATTTGATAAAGCCAGGGAGCTCCGATCCAGTTACCTCTGTTGAGGTATAGGTTGCATCGATACCGAGCGTGGAAATTGCCGCACGATGCAAGGCAGGAGATTGCGAGTGGTTAATCGGGCTACCGAGGACTCCGAAGTTCCTAGTCACAGTAATCGGCATTCGCAGCACTGGCACTGCACCAGGTTCGAAGTTCCTGGACTGCTGCATCGTGCTCCGCGGTGGTCTCAGAAAACTTAGTCTCTCCTGTCTTGAGGTTGACCGGCACAAAGAAGAACCAGGGGCCCTCCGCCGGATTCAAGACCGCTTCCAACGCAACTTCTCCGGGCAAACCGATTGGACCAACGGGAAGACCTTTGTGGACATAGGTGTTATACATGTTGCTTGCGTCAGCCCGCTCGTCTTCCGTTGTCCACACCGTGTGAAGGTTGCCGGTCCCGTAGGCGACAGTTGCGTCTGACTCCAAGTTCCAGTCCGCGTCGAGTCGATTCTGAAAAACTCGCGCAATCTTGGCGAAATCCTCAGTGTTACTGCCCGCCTCGCGTTGAACCAGTGAAGCAAACGTCACTACCGAATATCGTTTGCTCGGCTCGACACCGAGGGCATCGAGTCGAGCATTCATTTCATCGACCATGGTTTGAATGATGGAGGTCGCATCTTGAGTGGGGTCGAATTCGTAGGTTGCGGGGAAAAGAAAACCTTCGACTGATGGCGCTTTGGCAGGGATTCCGAATAGCGTCGGATCGACAGACGCCGCCTCAAAGTCGGTTACCGCGATCCCGGTAGCTTCGCTCAGAGCGGCGAACGTCGATGTGAGAACAGAGCCTTCTGGAATTGTCACCTTGAGTGTGATGCGGTTCGCCGCATCACTCAAAATCGCGATCGCGGACGCCGCACTCATCTGTGTCTTGAGCGTATAACTTCCGGGCGTGAAAACGATGGACGAATCATCGAGTAACAGTCGATATACCGCATCAAATGACTTTGTTACGCCAGCGTCCACAAGCTTCTGTGCAATAACGTCACCGTATTCACCCTGTTCTATGGTGATGCGGATTTCGGGAGCGATACCCTCGCCGGCGTA
>CAEZVJ010000014.1_pt1 | contig 12339 bp, 15 predicted proteins | sample 7264711 | NCBI WGS metagenome assembly CAEZVJ01 (sample SAMEA6813853, study PRJEB35770) | uncultured Microbacteriaceae bacterium | biome: Freshwater; feature: Freshwater reservoir; material: water | place: Czech Republic | collected 2017-05-23 | depth 0.5m m
ACCGAGACACCGCGTCATCGACGAACGATTGATCCGCCGTCGTCTCACGATTGAGCCACCAATCCCAGTCCTCCGACGCGAGGACTAAGGGAGTTCGGTCATGCAGCCACGCGATCGGCTCTGGAGCCGGCATGGTCAGAATCGTTGCGGTGAGCACCCAGTCGCTCGCTGGATCTGCTCGCCACCACGAATACAACGCCGCGAACGCAAGTTCACCTGCCGGCGAGGTGACGGAATGTGGAGTCTTGACTTTTCCCTCGGTCAACCACTCGTAGTAAGCATCGGCGGGAAGAATTGCGCGTTGATGCCCGACGGAACCGCGGAACGTTGGCTTTTCGGTCACGGTTTCACTGCGAGCGTTGAAGGTCGGATATTTCAACGTGAGACTGTCCGCGAACGACGGCACAAGCGACCATCGAGCTGTTGTCACCAATCGCGCACGGTCGTCTCGCTTTTCGACCACGATTGGCACGTTCGTCGTCGGGGCGATATTCCACGACGGGCGCAATTCGACATCGGCAATTTCGTCGGCGTGGAAATAGCGCCCGAGTTCTTCACCACTTAGTGTCGACGCGTACCGGCCGCACATTTAGACCTCGCTATCGACCGCTCCGCGCTGGGCGACGAGTGGGCCCCACCACGTTGCAACCGCGACGTGAGCGGGGTGCGATTGGTAGGTCGCAAGCGCTTCGCGCGACTCGTGGAGGGAAATGAGTGCGACGTCAAAGTTGGAATCGATTTCGCGCACATCCGAAGTGACCGCCACACTGACGAGTCCGGGGACAACGCCCACGAGAGCCCTGAGTTCGGTGTCGAAACGTGCCAGCACGCTGGCACGTTTCGCATCGGTCAGGTCGACGAGTTTCCACACCACAGCGTGCTGAATCACAACAGTTCCTTCCTCATGGCAGCCCGAAAGTCATTCATATCAACATGCCACGTTGCGTGCCGACGTCCGTTGACCACTATGACGGGAATTTCGTTTTTCAGGGTTTCAAACATCTCAGCATCATCCAAAATGTTGTGCTCGACGAATTCCGTTTCTGGAAAATCCTCGAGCACGGTTCTTACAATCACGCGAGCATCGTCACACAGATGACAGCCGGGCTTCCCCATCATTTCGACAGTGATGCGGACCATCGGTATCGCGGACGACTACTTCTTGTTGCGACGCTGGTGGCGAGTCTTGCGAAGCAGCTTGCGGTGCTTCTTTTTCGCCATACGCTTACGGCGCTTCTTAATAACGGAACCCATGGAACACCTTTACCTGGTCCGACCGGCTGGTCGGCAATTGGACAATAACGTCGAGTCTAGCGCGACTTGGGGGTCGAGCGTTCCCGAGCAAGGTGAACGGTGCTCCGACGAGATCCTCCAAAAAACAGGGTACCCCTTTCGGGATACCCTGTCTCTCCACCACAGAAAGGAAAATTGAGCAAACTTAGGGAGTTGTCATCGGTGCGGGAGTCATCGTGCCGTCGTTGTGTTCACCATCACCATCACCATCACCATCACCATCACCATCACCGTCACCCATGCCGTGTTCGCCCTGGGGTCCTAGGTGGCCGGGGTCAGAAGGTTGTCCAGCGGGGAAATCGCCATTTCCACGAGGACCGTCCACGACGTGTCCGAGTGCGGCACCAGCCACGAAGGTCGCTCCAAGCGCAAGAACTCCACCGGCAATCCAGCCAGCGGCGACGAGCTTCTTTCGGTTGAGCGTGACTGTCTGTTCGACTGCGTCGTCTTTCTTAGCCATGTGAGACATCCTTTCGGGTCGTGAGTTTCACATAACGACTGTCTCTCGCCAGGCTTGACGTTCCCTGTGTAAGTCCCCTACATCGAGTGAGAATCTAGCGCCCGAGTTCGCGGGCAAGTTCCTCCGCGCGCGCGAGTGCAGCTTCGGCCGCAGCACGATAAATCTCGGCAAGGTGAGCATCGTCGAGTACCGCAATGGCGCGCTCGGTCGTGCCATTCGGGCTCGTCACGCGTCGACGGAGTTCGGCTGGTCCGACGTCCGAGACCTCTAACAAGGCTGTGGCTCCGGCGAACGTCTTCTCAACGAGGTGGCGGGCATCTTCGTCACTAAATCCAAGTTCACGGGCAGCGGTCGTCCACTGTTCCATTGCATGGAAAACATAGGCGGGGCCGGACCCCGAAATCGTACTCAGGGCATTAATTCGGTCCTCGGGAATCTCGAGCACCCACCCGACGAGTTCAAAGACGGATCGGGCGCGAGCGAGGTGTTCGGCGGTGGCACGAGACCCCGCTGAAATTCCCGTCACTCCTTTGCCCACGAGTGCGGGAGTATTCGGCATCGAGCGAACGATCGGATTCGGCACGACCGATTCCATCGTCGCGGTCGTGATTCCCGCCGCGACCGACACGATCAGCGTGTCGGGGTCGAGGGCATCGACGATGTCCTCGAGTAGAGCAATCACGGTCGCCGGCTTCACACCAATAATCACAAGGGACGCACCGTCAACCGCCCAACGGTTCGCGCCGGGGTCGGACTCGGTCGACCGGGACTCAACGCCCGGTCGGTTTGTTGTCGAAGTTCGGGTGGTTGCTCGGATCTTGGCGGTGCTTTCGGCGGCACGCAAGCCGTCGAGGATTGCGCCACCCATCGACCCGGTTCCGAGGAATGCAAAGGTTTCCGACATGGTGCCAGCGTATTATGACAACAGGCACATCAGGCGCCTTCTGAAAGGAAACACCGTGACCACCGTTCTCCCTCTCATCACCGAGGTCTTCGTCCTCGTCCACCTCACGGGAATGGCCATTCTCGTTGGAGCGTTCATAATCAACATGCGTGCCAAGTCGAACTTCCCCTTCACCCTCATGGTGTGGGGTGCCGCGATTCAATTGTTCACCGGCACGATCCTCGTCGGCCTCGCCTATATGAGTGATGACGCACCCGACAACCTCAAAATCACCATCAAGACTCTGTTGGCAACCGGCGCCTTGATCGCCGCCATCCTCGGTGCAAAGCGTCAGTCGCACGGTGAGAGCAAGCTCCAACCGTTCTTTCACACAGCGGGTGGTTTTGCGGTCATCAACCTCATCATCGCGGTGCTCTGGAACGCCGAACTTTACGTCTAGTCGCGAAGGCGACCGAAGAACTCGGTCAATAACGCAGAGCACTCGTCGGCACGAACTCCGCCGATAACCTCTCCAACTCTCGCGGGAAGAGTCCGCGTTCGCAAAACATCCGTAACACTGCCCGCCGCCCCCGCTTTATCGTCCCACGCGCCGAAAACGACCTTCGAGATGCGGGAATTGAGTATCGCGCCGGCGCACATGACACAGGGTTCGAGTGTGACGACAAGAGTGTGATCACTCAAGTTCCAGTTTCCCGTTGCCGCCGCCGCATCGCGCAACGCGAGGACCTCGGCGTGAGCGGTCGGATCTCCCGTCAATTCGCGTTCGTTCCGGCCGCGACCGACAATCGCGCCATCCGGAGCGAGCACGACGGCTCCGACGGGAACGTCATTCGACTCCAGCGCCAGCCGCGCCAGTAGAAGCGCTTCGTCCATCGCGCCAAAAGCCTCGGTCATCGACCCCTCCATTCGATAGATTGAAGCCTATGCGAGTCATAGTTGCCGATCACCCACTCATCACCCACAAACTCACAATGCTGCGTGACAAGACCACGCCGTCGTCGACTTTCCGCACGCTCGCCGACGAGCTCATGACGCTACTCGCGTATGAAGCAACCCGCGATGTTCGCGTTGTCCCCCACCGCATCGAAACGCCCGTCGCGCCGACCGAGGGTGTCATTCTCGCCGAGCCACACCCGCTCATTGTGCCAATCCTGCGGGCAGGCCTCGGGATGCTCGAGGGGTTGCTGCGATTGATGCCGAGCGCTGAGACGGGTTTCCTGGGGATGGTTCGCGACGAGACAACGCTTCAGCCCAGTGTTTACGCCGAGCGCCTCCCGGCAAATCTCACGGGTCGCCAGTGCTACGTGCTCGACCCGATGCTCGCAACCGGCGGATCGCTCATTGCCGCTATCGACTTTATGTTCGAACGTGGTGCCACGGACGTGACTGCCGTGTGCCTGCTCGGGTCACCCGAGGGAGTCGCTGCTGTCAAAGAATCTGTTGGAGACCGTGACGTCACTCTCGTGCTCGGTGCACTCGATGAAAAACTCAACGAGCACGGATACATCGTGCCCGGGCTCGGTGATGCGGGCGACCGTCTCTACGGCGTCGCGGGCTAAACGGTAAAATATCGGGATGCCCGACAACGCCCAGAATCCCGCGCAAATACGCGGTTTCGCGGTGTATGTCGGCGTCGATGAAGCTAGTGCCCTCGCTGCCGGAACCTCCATTGCGGAAATGGTTGACGCAGTTCGTAACGTCGTCACATCGGCGGTTCCTGGCACGGAATCCCACGCCGCGGTCGCCTATGCACCGGAAAGTCAGCGTGGGAAAAATCTCGACATCGTGCGTCTCGCTCTTCGAGAACCGCGCGCTGTTGCCGACCTGCTTCCACCGAAACCCGCCGCCGCGACGCAAGGCGTGACAATCGATTTGTCGCGGAAACGCGTGGTCATCAACGGGGACATCGCGCCGCTGACCTATAAAGAGTTCGAACTCCTGCAATATCTGGTGTTGCGCGAGGCCGTCACTGTTGATCGCTCGGGCATGATCGATACGCTGTGGGCCGCGAGTGACGTCGACCGGCCGAACAGTCGGACAATCGACGTGCACGTCCGGCGACTTCGCTCTAAATTAGAGCCGTTCGAGGATATTGTGCGCACCGTCCGCGGGATTGGCTATCGCTTCGATCGCCACGCGGACGTCACTATCGACTTTGGCACGGGTCGCTCGCCCGACATCTACTAGGAACACTGTGAATACTTCTCTGGTCTGGTTGCGAGACGATTTACGTCTAGCCGATAATCCCGCGCTCGACGCTGCGGTTCGCGCGGGTGAGCGCATCGCCGTGCTTTACGTTCTCGACGACGAATCGCCCGAGGTTCGCCCGCTTGGAGCGGCGTCGCGCTGGTGGCTCCACCATTCACTTCATCAATTGCAGAATGACATCACAGCACTGGGCGGGTCGCTCATTCTTCGGCGGGGTGCAACCCGGGACGTATTACCCGCCGTTGCCGCAGAAGTCGGCGCAACGAGCGTTCATTGGAACCGCCGGTACGGATCGACCCGTGCAATCGACACTGAACTGAAGGTTTCGCTTCCTGATGCACACAGTTACACCGGCTCGTTGTTGCACGACCCGTGGTTGGTGACGACCGGTGCAGGAACACCGTTCAAGGTGTTCACTCCTTTCTGGAAGTCGATTCTGGCTGGACCCGCTCCACGGCAGCCTCTGGTCGCGCCGTTGTCAATTGTCGGGGTAAATGCAGAATCCGACTCGCTCGACTCATGGAATCTTCTTCCCGACCGGCCGTGGGCGAAAGATTTTCCTGACCAATGGACTCCTGGAGAAACAGGTGCGCACGAGCGGCTCGAGCGATTCCTCAACAACGGACTCGCGCTATACCACCGCCGTGACGAGCCGGGAATCGAATCGACCAGCGGATTGAGTCCGCACCTGCGCTTCGGAGAGATCAGCCCGTACCAGATTTGGCACGCGGTCGAATCCGTTGTCACCCCCGAAACTCGGGCGAACGCGAGCCGGTTCATGAGTGAAGTCGGTTGGCGCGAGTTTTCGTACCACCAGCTCTTTCACAACACCGACCTTCACCGTCGAAACCTTCGCGCTGAATTTGACGAGTTCCCGTGGGAAGAACCGAATCCGGATCACCTCTCGGCGTGGAAGAAGGGAACGACGGGCGTGGAGCTCGTCGATGCGGGGATGCGTGAACTATGGAAAATCGGAACGATGCACAATCGTGTACGAATGGTCGCAGCGAGTTTCCTCATCAAAAACCTTGGAATCAATTGGCGAATTGGTGAGGAGTGGTTCTGGAACACGTTGGTCGACGCTGACGAGGCGAGTAACCCGGCGTCGTGGCAGTGGGTTGCGGGAAGCGGTTATGACGCCGCACCGTATTTTCGCGTGTTTAATCCCGAACTGCAGGCCACGAAGTTCGACCCGGATAGCCTGTATCGCGCACGCTGGATAGAGGAGTACAACACTCCGCTGTACCCCGAACCGATTGTCAGTCTTCGGGACACCCGCGCCCGTGCGCTCGCGGATTACGCGACTATGCGGGGCGAGCGCCCACCGCAGTAACTGCCTCGGCGGCGACAATCACGGCCGCGCGTGCGGCGTCGACCGGCGTCAATCCGCGCGCAAGCCCAGCCAATAAGCCGGCGTTGAATGAATCACCCGCGCCTGTGGGGTCGGCGACGTCCACGGGCTCAACGGGAATGTGAACGAGTGCCTCGCCGTATTGACCAACAATCACGCCGTCGCGACCGCAGGTTGTCACAACAAGCGGGAAGAGTTCCGTCAGTTTGACGGTTGCCGCCTCGATGTCGTCGATTCCGGAAAGGACTCGCGCCTCGTCCTCGTTCGGTCGCAAGATATGTGCGCCGTCACAGAGTCGCAGAAATTCGGCGACTCCGAAATCGGTAATGAACCCCGCCGAGGCCGGATCGATACTGACGGTCACGCCGTGAGCAGACGCTCGCTCGATGAGCCTCACAACGGACTCGCGCTTCGGCTCGTCGATGATTGTATGGCCAGTGAAATGAAGATATTCGGCGATGGCGATGAGGTCCTGCGGAACCGAGTCGAGGTCAAAGATGACGTTTGCGCCTCGGTCCGTCAACATCGTTCGCTTCTCGCCCTCGACGATGATGACAATTGTTCCCGTCGAACGTTCCGTGTCGCTCTGCAGGTGAGCCTCTACCCCGAACCGCTCGAGTTCCCGCGTGTGCCGCGCGTTGTCGGCCTCGCCGACCTGCCCGAAAAAGTGGACGTTCGCGCCGATGTGCCCCAGCCACGCCGCGGTGTTCGCCGACGAACCGCCCGGGTGCCGTTCAATCAGCGCGGGGGTGTCGGTATCCGTGCGAATTGGGCTCTGCGGACGAACGATGATGTCATCGATGACGTCACCGACGACAACAATCGTTCCCTTTGTTGTCATGCGCTGAGTAGACACCAGGCGGTCGCGATGTCGCCCGCGACTCGAATGTTGTTGCGCGCCAAATCGAGGTTGACCTCGAGGCTCCGTCCACCCGACGCCTCGACGATGTACCCAAGAAGGAACGGGGTGACGGCTTTTCCTCGAACTCCGGCCTGCTCTGCGGCGAGGAACGCTTCGGACAAAACTCGGTCGTGTTCAGCCGGATCCCACTGTTGTTCGAGCGGGATCGGGTTCGCGACGACGATTCCCTGACCGTTTCCCGTGGCATCGTGTGCCTTCATGATGGCGGCGACCTCGGTTGCGTCCGCCGCCGACCAGTCAAGGGTTAATCCGCTATCTCTCAGCCAAAAGGCAGGAAACGCTGTCGTTCCGTACCCGACGACCGGAACCGATAGAGTTTCGAGACGTTCGAGCGTGGCGGCGATGTCAAGAACGGATTTCACGCCAGCCGAAACGACCGAGATGTTGGTCACGGCAAGGGTCGAGAGGTCGGCGGATTCATCAAATGTTTCGCTCGCACCTCGGTGAACTCCACCGAGTCCGCCAGTTGCAAACACGCGAATTCCGGCTTGAGCTGCGATGTGAGCGGTTGCGGCGACGGTTGTCGCCCCACTTTCCCTTTTGGCCAGCAAAATCGGCAGGTCGCGCACGCTGGCCTTGGCGATGTCTTTGTCGGCAATGGTGGTAAGACCCTCGGGGTCAAGACCCACCGTCGGAATTCCATCAATGACGGCGATCGTCGCAGGAACAACACCCTTGTCGCGCAGAATTTGTTCGAACTCGAGGGCGGCCTCGCGGTTGCGCGGGCGAGGAAGACCGTGTGAAATAATCGTTGACTCCAATGCGACGACAGGCTTGTTCTCTGCAAGGGCGAGCGCGACTTCGGGGGCAATGTTCAACGTAGGCACCCTGTGACGATACCGCACGCTCTACTATCGAATTGTGTCTAGTGAAATCACGTCAGACCTGCCCCTTCGACGGGGTGAGGACGGGTTGCCCGCGCTGTGTCTCGTCACAGGGGCGACGGGATACATCGGTGGCCGTCTCGTTCGCGAGCTGCTCGCTCACGGCTACCGTGTTCGTGTCATGGCGCGCCATGCCGAGCGCCTTCGTTTTCACCCGTGGATCGACAAGGTCGAGGTCGTCGACGGTGACGCAACGAACCGAGACGACCTAGCGCGCGCGGTGGCGGGTGTGGACGTGGCGTATTACCTCCTGCACGCCCTAATGTCACCGCAGAACTTTGAGGAAGAAGAACGTCTCGTCGCGACGCTGTTCGGCGAAGAATGTGTCAGTGCGGGAGTGTCGCGCATCGTGTACCTCGGCGGAATGGCCGACGCGGATTCCACGCTGTCCCCGCACCTACAATCGCGAGCTGACACCGGTGACATCCTGCAGAACAGCGGTGTCCCCACCATCGAATTACGGGCGGGAGTCGTCATCGGTTCGGGTTCTGCGTCGTTCGAAATGCTTCGTTATTTGACCGAGCGGCTACCCATCATGACGGTTCCTAAGTGGGTGAATTCACGCATCCAGCCGATTGCGGTTCGGGACGTGCTTCGATACCTCGTCGGCGCCGCTGCTCTTCCCACATCAGTAACAGGCGACTACGACATCGGGGGACCCGATGTCTTCACGTATCGCGAAATGATGGAGCACTACGCAGCGGCAGCTGGGCTTCGACCGCGAATCATCATCCCGGTGCCCGTTCTGACGCCGAGGCTCTCGAGTGGCTGGGTCGGACTTGTGACGCCCGTTCCCTACACGCTGGCCCGAAGGCTCGTCGCTAGTCTCAAAAACGAGGTCGTTGCGCGTAACGACGATATCCGTCGACTGATTCCCGACCCACCGTCTGGCCTCACCACATTCGACCGCGCCGTGGTTCTCGCATTGGCAAAGATCAAGGACGCGCGCGTCGACACGCGTTGGTCGGATGCGTCCCTACCTGGCTCGCCGTCCGAACCTCTCCCGACCGACCCCGAATGGGCCGGTGGCACGCTATATCAAGACATTCGCATCGCCCCCAGCAAAGACCCGGTCGACGAAGTGTGGCAGCGGATCGAGTCGATCGGAGGCGAAAACGGCTACTCAACTGCCGGTTGGGCCTGGGAAGCGCGTGGTTTGTTGGATCGCCTTGTCGGGGGTCCCGGTCTTCGCAGGGGACGGCGCGATCCGAACCACCTCGTCGAGGGTGAAGCGCTCGACTTCTGGCGCGTCGAATCGCTGCGCCCACCACACGTCTTGCGCCTCCGCGCCGAAATGCGCAATCCGGGTTTAGCCTGGCTAGAGTTCACGGTCGAGGCCGAGGGCACAGGAGCGAAGGTGACACAACGCGCCCTGTTCGCACCGCGCGGGCTTGCCGGACACGTCTATTGGTGGCTCGTGTGGCCGATGCACGGGTTCGTGTTCCCGTCGATGGTTAATTCTGTGGCACGCGGACGAAAGAACAGACGGCCGTGACGCGGTCAACGGTTGGCGACAACCGACTGGCTATCCTCGCTCTCTTTACTGTGACTGCAGCCTGGGGAGCATCGTTCGTCCTCATGAAGCCAGCCATCGAACGCCAGCCGATTCCCGACTTTCTCGCCACGCGTTTCGTTATTGCGGCAATTATCCTGATCCTGGTTCGCCCGTCCGTCCTGTCGAAAATCACCCCTCGGGTCTGGCGGACCGGCGGAATCGCGGGGGTCTTCCTCTCACTCGGCTACGTCACACAGACCATCGGCCTTCACTTCGCGACGGCCGCAATCACCGGATTCCTCACGGGCCTCTATGTAGTCGGAACTCCGTTACTCGCGTGGCTACTCTTTCGTCAAGCACTCAACCGCAAGGTCATTGTGGCCGCGAGTCTCGGGTTAGTCGGCCTTGGCATCATTTCGCTCAACTCTTTTGGCCTGGGAATCGGTGACATCTGGATCATCGTTGGCGCCCTCTTTTTTGCTCTTCACATCGTCGTCTTGGGTCGCTGGGCACCTGGTCACGATTCCTATGCGCTCACCGTTGTTCAGATCATCGTCGTGGCGGTCATCACCGCCGGCATGACGTTCGCGGACGGTGACGGATATGCTGCCCCGCCAGACGTCGACGTGTGGATTGCGGTCATTGTCACGGCGGTTTTCGCGACCGCGCTCGCCTTTCTTCTACAGACCTGGGCGCAGTCGAAAATGGATGCCTCACGGGTCGCAATCATTCTCACGGCCGAAGTCCCTTGGGCTGCCGGTCTTTCTGTCGCTGTGGGGCAGGAAACGCTCGCCATTCGCACGATCATTGGCGGGTGCATCATGATTGCGGCGATGCTCATTGCCGAGTGGCCAACGCGTCGAAAGCCCGCGAAAGGCGAAATTATTCCGGTGCATCCTCTCGGGCACTTTGAATAGCCGCTGACAATTCGGCTATTCGATTACGCCAAACCGCTTCTTCCACGCCAGAATACGTTTCACTTTTTCTATCAAGTCGTCGCGAGTGAGCCCCTCCGGAGAGATCTGTGCAACAACGCGATCCACAATGTCCGGGGGGCCACTACAGATCAACGCGACATCCGCACCCGCATCAAGAGAGGCCCGCACCACTTCACCTGTGCGATGATGGACGCCAACGAGCGCTGCCTCCATTGACAGCGAGTCGGTAATTATGAGGCCGTCCGGACCGATTTGGTTGCGAAGAATCGCCAGCGCTTTCGGTGAGCGACTCGCCGGAACTCCGCGTTCCGTGAGTCCTTTCGATTCCAAGTGTCCGACCATCACGGCGGTGAATCCTGCCGCGATTGCTCGATCGAACGGAATGAGGTCGGACTTTGTGAGTTTGTCGTACGCCGGAAGAATTCCGGGCGCCAGGTGCGTGTCGGTCGCGAGTCCGTGGCCGGGCCAATGTTTGATAACGGGTGCGACCCCGACTGATTCGAGACCGGTGGCCCAGGCGATTGCTGAACGCGCAGCGCCCGATGGTGTTGACGAGAACGCTCGAGATTGGCTTCCAATGAAATGTCCAGGGCTGTTAAGGTCGGCGACCGGCGATAGTGCCATGTCCACACCGAGTTTCTTCATCGCCTTCCCGTACTTCGCCGCAGTGCGGGTGACCTCAGCGTCGGGCCAGGTACCCATGATTTCCGCCGATCGAAGCGGGTAAATCACATCGGCGAGACGTTGGACGACCCCGCCTTCCTCGTCACTCGCGATGAACGGAGGGACGCGGTCACCCGAGTTCGCAGCCAATTTGATGATCTGTTGAGCCAAGTTGGACGGGGCAACACCGCCAAGGAATACCACTCCACCAAGGCCTTTGCGAACTGCTTTCGATAAGGCACCAATGTTTGACACCGGCGCACACTGAAAAATTGTCTGGGCGACGAGTTGTCGATCGGTCCACGTGGTGGGGTCGGCGGAGTCGTATGGGAGTTCGCCGTCTATTGGAGCAATGGACGCAGTCGGAATCGGCGTCGGCGTCGGCAGTTCAGCCGGATCACCGTTCAACGAGTCATTGTTCGATGTCAGACCACATCCGCTCACAGCGAAGATTACGGCGACCGCAACAAACGTCGCGCCTGTGCGAAAATGTCGCCTCATGAGGCACGACCCTATCAGTCGAGGCGTCTCGTTATCCGAATCGACCGTGAACGTAGTCGAGCGTGCGCGGATCCTGAGGAACCGAGAACATGAGTTCAGTGGGGCCCGCTTCGACGATTCCACCTGGCGTTCCCGCCTCCGCAAGGAAGAACGCGCAATCATCCGAAACGCGCTGTGCTTGCTGCATGTTGTGCGTGACGATGACGACCGTCACCTCGTTCGACAGTTCCTGAATCGTCTGTTCGATGCGGCGCGTCGACGTCGGGTCAAGAGCCGAACAGGGCTCGTCCATCAAGAGGACAGACGGGCGAACGGCGAGCGATCGAGCGATACACAGACGCTGCTGTTGACCACCAGAGAGGCTTCCGCCGGCGTTGCGAAGTCGATCCTTGACCTCGTTCCATAGTCCGGACTTCGACAGGGTCTCTTCGACGAGGTCATCCGCTTCGCTACCCGAAATCTTTTGGCCCGTCAGCGTCAGTCCCGACAGGACGTTGTCGCGGATGCTCATCGCGGGGAACGGGTTCGGCTTCTGGAACACCATCCCGATCTGGCGGCGAACATCGGTGATCTTGATTCCATCGTCGTATATATCGTCTTCGTTGAGGCGAACCTCACCGGCGAGCGAGGCGCTCGGAACGAGCTCGTGCATGCGGTTGAGCGTGCGGAGGAACGTCGATTTTCCGCAACCCGATGGCCCGATCAACGCGGTGACCTTCC
>CAEZVJ010000016.1_pt1 | contig 11985 bp, 10 predicted proteins | sample 7264711 | NCBI WGS metagenome assembly CAEZVJ01 (sample SAMEA6813853, study PRJEB35770) | uncultured Microbacteriaceae bacterium | biome: Freshwater; feature: Freshwater reservoir; material: water | place: Czech Republic | collected 2017-05-23 | depth 0.5m m
ATCCCCCTCGGGCTCATCATCGGTGTTGTCGTCGTGTTCCTCGCCGCTTACTCGCTCGTCCTCGATTTCGAATCAATCAAGCTCGGCGCTGAGCGCGGTGTTCCAGCCGTTTACGCATGGCAGGGCGCTTTCGGCATCCTCGTCACCGTCGTGTGGTTGTACCTCGAAATCTTGCGGATGATTGCAATCTTCCGCGGTAACGACTAGTAACCCATTCGCGGAAAAGGCGCCGAGCCATCGGCGCCTTTTTCTTATTCCCACTCGATCGTGCCGGGCGGCTTCGAGGTGACGTCAAGGAGCCGCCTTGCTTTAATTCAGTTGTTTCTAGGCCCATTATCGACCAACAAAGCAAAACCCGCGATGGCAAGAAGAGTGACGCCAACGATTGGGAGAGTGGCATGCGCGTCTCCCATTTCCAGAAGTTGCGAAAGTGGTATGGAAAAACATTGGTTTCTCTGTCGGCAAATTGCTAAATCACTACCTAGCAGACCATCACAAGGGGGACCATCGAGACACCACGATACCGGCAATAGGAAAAGCAAAAATGCAGCTCCAAGAAAACTGATTCCCCAAGTTTTTCTTGACATGAAAGAATAGTACCCGATAGATACTCACTATAAATCGCCGCTCAAAAACTTTCTTATTCCCACTCGATCGTGCCGGGCGGCTTCGAGGTGACGTCGAGTACTACCCGGTTGACGTCTTTGACCTCGTTCGTGATGCGATTCGAAATCTTGGCGAGAACGTCGTAAGGAACGCGGGTCCAGTCAGCGGTCATCGCGTCTTCGCTCGAGACGGGACGCAACACGATGGGGTGCCCGTAGGTGCGACCGTCGCCCTGCACTCCGACCGAACGAACGTCGGCGAGAAGAACGACGGGGCACTGCCAGATGTCCTGATCGAGGCCGGCAGCGGTGAGTTCGGCGCGAACAATTGCGTCGGCGGCGCGAAGCACATCGAGACGTTCTTTCGTGACCTCACCGACGATTCGAATTCCGAGGCCAGGGCCGGGGAAGGGCTGGCGGCCCACGATGAGATCGGGAAGTCCAAGTTCGCGACCGATGGCGCGCACCTCGTCCTTGAATAGTTGCCGAAGCGGCTCGACGAGTTCGAACTGAAGGTCTTCGGGAAGTCCGCCGACGTTGTGATGCGACTTGATGGTCGCGGCGCCACTCCCTCCGCCGCTCTCGACGACGTCGGGATACAGCGTTCCCTGAACGAGGAATCGGACTTTCTTGCCCGCGTTTGCGGCCTCGGCGACGAGGTCAGCTTCTGCAGTTTCAAACGCCCGAATGAATTCGCGACCGATTGTCTTGCGCTTGGTCTCTGGGTCGGTGACACCCTTCAACTCGGCGAGAAACCTGTCCGCGACATCGATGGTGACGAGTCGTACCCCGGTGGCAGCGACGAAATCGCGCTCGACCTGTTCGCGTTCGCCTTCGCGAAGAAGGCCGTGGTCAACGAAGACACAAATGAGTTGGTCGCCCACTGCCTTGTGCACGAGCGCCGCCGCAACGGCCGAATCGACACCGCCCGACAAGCCGCAGATGACGAGATCGTCGCCGACTTGCCCGCGGATTGCGGTGACCTGCTCATCTAGGACGTTTCCGCTCGTCCAATCCGGTGCGATCCCCGCGCCGTTCCACAGGAAGTTTTCGAGGACGCGCTGGCCATAGTCGGAGTGCAACACCTCGGGGTGCCACTGCACTCCGAACATCTTGGTTTCGGTGTTTTCGAAAGCCGCCACGGGGGTCGCCTCGGTCGATGCGGTAACGGTGAATCCGGGCGGTGCCGTCTCGACCCGATCGCCGTGGCTCATCCAGCAGGTTTGTTGCTCTGGCTGTTCGGCAAACAAAATTCCGCCGGACACACGAGCCTCGGTCGCCCCGTACTCGCGCAAACCTGTGTTCGCCACCTCACCACCGAGTTGCTGCGCCATGACTTGAAATCCGTAACAAATTCCCAAGACGGGAATGCCGAGCGCGACGATTCCGGGGTCGAGCGACGGCGAACCGGCTTCGTACACACTCGACGGGCCGCCCGACAGAATGATGGCGAGAGGCCGTTTTTCGGCCACTTCCGCCGCCGTGATGGTGTGTGGAACAATCTCACTGTAGACGTGCGCCTCGCGAACTCGACGCGCAATCAGCTGCGCGTATTGCGCCCCGAAATCGATGACGAGGACGGGACGGTGGGTTGTCACCGGGTTCCCACCTCAACCATGCGGCGAACACGGCGCTCGGTGATGAACGACAGCAGCGGCACGACACCGCCCAGTGCGAGGACGGGGAAGTAGGTGAGTGGCCAGCGCATCGCCGACCACAACTGGAAGCACCCGAGAAGGTAGACGACATACAGCCAGCCGTGAACGATGAGGATAATCGTCGAAATGTTCGCGGCGACAACCGTATCAACGGGAACGAGTGCGACTATTCCGAACGGGCCGCCCCCTTCGATCTCGAGTCCGAAAAAATACTTCAGGACCATCTCGCCGGTCAGCAATAACAACATGGTTCCGGTGATGTACGCGGTGACGCGATACGTCTTCCCTGCCTTCAGAGCCTTTTCACGGTCAATCGCCATACGTCAATTCTAGGCTTGCAGTTCGCCCGCCGCTTCCGCTTCCCGCTCGACTGCATCGGCGACGAGGCGGTACCAGAAATAGATCGCGAACCCAGCGAAGAACGCCCATTCGATGGCGTAAAAAATGTTGAGCCAGTTGAGAGTGGCCTGCGGCAACGGCGTGACGGACGCGATGGCCTCGAGCGGGCGCTGCGCGGTGTCAAGGACGAGAAACGCATCGTATATCGTGTCGCAGTCCCAGCGATTGACGAGGTCCGCGCTCGACACCACGGTCAGGCGATTGTTGTCATAGTCGCCGGTCGACGGGTCGTCACTGGGGACGAGCCGGCCGACGAGCGGGGATGGTGAATCGTCGATCACGATGAAATCGTCGGGGTTGACGCTGGGCGCCCAGCCAATCGCGATCGGGAGGCACGCGCCATCGGCCGTCCGGGCGTTGGCAATCAGCCACTCGCCCATGTCACTTCCCTGGCGTCGATCGAGAACAACGAGTCGCTCCTGAGTCCATGTCGCGGTCACCGTGACACGGCGACCACCGTCGGTCAGAGGTAATCCGGCTCCGGGGTCAAGGACCGACGAGATGGGTACGGGGGTTTCGGTGTCGACCTCGACGATTGTTGCCTCGGCGATAGCTCGTTGGACTTGCCACTGCCCCAACGCCGCAAATACCCCCGCGAGAACGAGACATGCGAGGAGCCCGACAATCCAGCGCGGCTGCCGAGCCATCGCCCACCATGCGCGGGTCATCGGAACCTGATCACGCGGTGGGGTCGACAACGACCTCGACCCGTTGGAATTCCTTGAGGTCGCTGTAACCGGTAGTCGCCATTGCTCGGCGCAGTGCTCCAATGAGGTTCGATTGCCCGTTGGCGTGGCGCGACGGCCCGAACAGGACTTCGTCGAGGGGCCCGATTTGACCAACCCACACGCGGTTTCCGCGGGGAAGGTCGGCGTGGTACGCCTCTTGCCCCCAGTGCCAACCGTTTCCTGGAGTGTCCGTCGCCCGAGCGAGAGTCGTGCCGAGCATCACGGCGTCGGCTCCCATCGCAATCGCCTTGACGATGTCTCCAGACAATCCAAGACCTCCATCGGCGATGACGTGTACATAGCGGCCACCCGATTCATCGAGATAATCACGGCGAGCGCCGGCCACATCGGCGAGTGCGGTAGCCATGGGGACTTCGATACCGAGTGAAGTTCGAGTGGTTGAGGCCGCGCCACCACCAAAACCCACGAGAACGCCGGCTGCGCCGGTTCTCATCAAGTGAAGCGCGGCGGTGTATGTCGCGGCTCCTCCAACGATGACGGGCACATCAAGTTCGTAAATGAATTGCTTCAGGTTGAGAGGCTCACCCGTTGGCGAAACGTGCTCAGCACTGACGGTGGTGCCGCGAATCACAAAGAGGTCCACTCCCGATTTCGTCACTACGTCGTGGAATTCGACGGTCCGCTGTGGGCTCAACGCACCGGCAACGGGGACACCCGCATCTCGAATTTCGCCGAGACGCTGTGCGATGAGTTCCGGCTTAATCGGTTCAGCGTAAAGCTTTTGCATTTCAGCGGTCGCGATGTCAACGGGGAGTTCACGAATCTTTTCGATCACGGCCTCGGGCTTGTCGTACCGCGTCCAGAGTCCTTCGAGATTGAGGACACCGATTCCACCGAGTTTGCCGATAGTGATCGCGGTGCGAGGTGAGACGACCGAGTCCATCGGCGCGGCAAGAATCGGGATCTCGAACTTCAGCGCGTCAATTGACCAGGCGGTGCTCACAGCCTTTGGGTCGCGGGTTCGGCGACTCGGCACCACCGCGATATCGTCGAATGAAAACGCGCGGCGGGCCCGCTTGGCACGACCGATTTCAATGTCACTCATGATCGTCGCCTATCGCTTGTAGTTAGGGGCTTCGACAATCATCTGAATGTCGTGCGGGTGTGATTCCTTGAGTCCCGCCGGAGTGATGCGAACAAACTTGCCGTTCGCTTTGAGGTCCGTGATTGTGCGTGCACCCGTGTAGAACATCGATTGCCGAAGTCCCCCCAACAACTGGTAAATCACCGACGCGAGAGGGCCTCGGTATGCGACTCGGCCTTCAATACCCTCGGCGATGAGCTGATCGTCGTTCGGAACGTCGGCTTGGAAATAACGGTCACGGGAATACGAAGTTTTGTTTCCGCGCGTCTGTAGTGCTCCGAGCGATCCCATTCCGCGATACGCCTTGTACTGCTTTCCATTTTCGAACACCAGGTCACCGGGACTTTCGTCCGTGCCCGCCAAAAGTGAACCGAGCATGACGACCTCGGCCCCGGCAACCAGTGCCTTGGCGATATCGCCCGAATACTGGAGCCCACCGTCGGCGATGACGGGAACGCCCGCCTTCTTTGCCGCCTTGGACGCTTCATAAATCGCCGTGATTTGTGGAACACCGACACCGGCGACGATTCGCGTCGTGCAAATCGAACCGGGGCCAACCCCGACTTTGACTGCGTCGACACCCGCAGCGATGAGCGAGGCTGCGCCTGCTTCGGTTGCAACGTTTCCGCCAATCACATCGATGTGGGAGAACGTCTTATCCGCCTTTAACTTCTTCACGATGTCGAGAACACCCGAGGAATCACCGTTGGCAGTGTCGACCACGAGGATGTCAACGCCGGCGTCGCGCAACGCACACGCACGATCCCACGCGTCACCAAAGAATCCGATTGCTGCTCCGACGCGAAGGCGACCCTCGTCGTCCTTCGTCGCGTTCGGGTACTTCTCGCTCTTTTCGAAATCCTTGACCGTGATGAGCCCAACCAGTTTGCCTGCGTCATCGACAAGGGGGAGTTTTTCAATCTTGTGTTGGGCGAACAACGCGACAGCGTCGTCAGCACTGATGGACGCGCGACCCGTGACGAGCGGCATCGGGGTCATGACGTCTTTCACGAGAGTCTTCTCGGCCTCATCGCGAGGCACAAAACGCATGTCCCGATTGGTGATGATTCCCAACAGGACGCCTTCCTCGTTCACGACGGGAAGCCCTGACACGCGAAACTGGCCGCAGATTCGGTCGACTTCGGCGACCGACGTGGTGGCGGTCGTCGTCACCGGGTTCGTAATCATTCCCGATTCGCTGCGCTTGACTTTATCGACCTGGGCGGCCTGATCCTCGATGGACAAATTGCGGTGAATGATGCCAATCCCGCCCTGGCGGGCCATGCCGATCGCCATCCGCGCCTCGGTGACAGTATCCATGGCGCTGGACACAATTGGCGCCCACAGCGAGATGCGTTTCGTCAGTCGGCTCGAGGTGTTGGCTTCTGACGGAATCACATCGGTGTGCTCGGGAAGGAGCATGACATCGTCGTAGGTCAGTCCTGTTAGACCGAAGGGATCGTTGTCGCTCATGTCTGCCCCTCTCCACAAAAAATCTGACAATCAGTGCTCGCTCGCATCTTTTATCGTAGTCGGATTCCCAATTGGCACAGTTTCAGGACATAATGGGGAGATGATTTAGCCGGGCGGCACATTCCTCTCGCCGCAAGCTATTTCACTTTGTCACGACCTGGCGGTTACTCGCTGGGTGCCCCCACCACCAGGAGGTTCCATGGTAAACGCGTCGAAGCCAGCCGCTCGGTTGATTAAGCTATCCGCTGTCCTCTTTGCTGTCGGGTTGTGGTTTTCCCTTTTTGCGTCCCCAGTTGCTGCAGAAACCACCAATGGAGAGCTCCCTTTCTCAATTAGTGGCACGGTATCGGACAGTGGCACGCCTCTGGGTGGGGTGAAGCTATCGGTGACTGGTGAAACGATGACGGCTCCGGCGAGTGTCTTGACTTCTGCAGATGGTACCTGGTTAGTCGGTGTTCCAGAAAAGAACGCTGACTATGTGATCAATCTTGACGTCTCGTCATTGCCGGCTGGGTCCAGCATCGTGGATGACCCTGACACGGTGTTGGTTGAATCTGAGAAAGTTAACGTTCGGGTTGGCCCTGGGGGGCGCGTTGCGCTCAACTTCTTTCTCGGCGAAGTTGAACGAAATACCACGAGCTTTTTCGACCAATTGGTAGCGCGTTTGATAAACGGGCTAAATTTTGGCCTAATGTTGGCTCTCGCGGCCATCGGGCTGTCGTTGATTTATGGCACGACGGGAATATCAAACTTCGCCCACGCCGAGATGGTTACCTTCGGGGCAATCTCTTCTCTCATTCTCGTAGGCATCGGACTCCCGCTTTGGCTTGCCCTTATTGGAGCCGTTGTCTTGTCTGCTCTTTTTGGGTGGGGTATGGATTCAGTTCTTTGGGCGCCACTGAGGCGAAGAAACACCGGATTAGTTCAACTAATGATTGTGTCAATTGGATTATCGCTTGCGGTGAGGTATACCTACCAACTGTTTATCGGCGGAAACACCGAACAGCTACCTGGAGCCGATACCCCCAAACTACAACTGTTTGGTTCGGTGTCTCTCAGTTGGATTGATGTTGCCAGCATGATTCTTTCCATTTCGTTGATCGCGGTTTTTGCATGGTGGCTGCTCCGCACTCGAATCGGCAAAGCGACGAGGGCGATATCGGACAACCCTTCTCTTGCGGCCGCTTCTGGAATCAACGTGGACGCCGTCGTTCGAGTTGTCTGGATTGTCGGTTCTGCGCTCGCGGGTTTTTCGGGAATTCTATGGGCGTATTTTCGCCCTGGAATCCGCTGGGACATGGGTGGCCAAATTTTGTTACTGATGTTTGCCGCCGTCACTCTCGGTGGTTTGGGTACTGCATGGGGCGCACTCGCGGGTTCAATCATCGTTGGTTTGTTGGTGGAAACGTCAACTTTATTCATTCCCTCAGATCTAAAGTACGTCGGAGCTTTGGTTATCTTGATTGTCATTCTTTTGTTCCGACCGCAGGGAATTTTGGGACGCAAGGAAAGGATTGGCTAAGTAGATGGATTTTCTCGGAGTCTTAAATTCAACAATCGGATTTGTTCTCGACCCGGTCACGTTCGCGTTTTCACTTGCCGCATTGGGTCTCGCGTTGCATTTTGGATTCGCAGGTTTGCTCAATATGGGTATGGCGGCATTTATGGCACTGGGCGCATACGGATACGCAATCGGAATTCTGACGTTCGGCCTACCTTGGTATTTAGCGGCATTGCTCGGCCCACTCGCGGCAGTGATTTTTGCAATCATACTTGGGGTACCTACGCTCAGGTTGCGGGGCGATTATCTCGCGATCGTTACTATTGCGGCGGCTGAAATTATGCGTCTTCTTTTCCTCACGACAACTTTTGGACCAGTAACGGGTTCAGCGGACGGTCTCTCCGGCCACAACTCAGCTACTTTTTGGGCTGCAAACCCAATAGCGGAAGGTCAGTATGATTTTGGGCCCTTTAGGGGAACCGAACTCGACTGGTGGGTTCGTTTGGTGGGTTTTGGAATACTATGTGTCGCAGTTGTGGTTGTTTGGTTACTTGTCAATTCACCTTGGGGACGTGTGTTGAAGGGAATTCGCGAAGACGAGGATGCCCTCCGGTCGCTGGGAAAGAACGTTTTCGCATTCAAAATGCAAGCACTTATCATTGGCGGCATTTTGGGCTCATTAGGAGGATTGGTGCTCGCCATGGGTCAAAACGTGAACCCGAACCAATATGTCACATCCATTACCTTCTACATTTGGACGGCACTTCTTCTGGGTGGTGCTGCCACCGTATTCGGCCCTCTGGCGGGTTCTATCATTTTCTGGACAATTCAAGCTTTTATTGGATTGCTAATGCCAGCACTCGCCTCAGAAGGTTTGCTGTTCGGTCTTTCCTCGATCCAGGCGGCCCAAATTAAGTTCATACTTGTTGGGCTTGCTTTGGTGCTTATCGTCGTCTTTCGGCCACAAGGTATCTTCGGCAACAAGAAGGAGTTGACCTTTGTCAAGTAACCCCGCATCCCCGACACCCGTGAAGTCAACGGGTATGCATGTTGGTACTATCAGAGCCGGTGTGGCGAAGAAGGATCCGATACTCATCGCTGACGGGGTTCGTCGTCAGTTCGGTGGACTTGTCGCAGTTGACGTTGAGCATGTCGAAATCCCTAGGAACGCAATCACCGCCCTCATAGGTCCGAACGGCGCTGGAAAGACCACGTTCTTCAATCTCTTGACCGGTTTCGACCAGCCAAACGAGGGAAAGTGGTCGTTCAACGGCAAGTCCCTCGCGGGTGTATCTGCATACAAGGTCGCGCGAATGGGCCTAATTCGCACCTTTCAGCTCACGAAGGCGCTAAGCCTTCTATCTGTAATGGACAATATGAAACTGGGCTCGCCTGACCAAAAAGGAGAAAAGCTTTGGGCAAGCTTTTTCCCTGTTCTTTGGAAAAAGAAAGAAATTGAGATTGAAACGCAAGCTTTGAATCTTCTCAAACGATTCAATCTCGACACGAAACAAAGTGAATATGCCGCGTCTCTGTCTGGTGGACAACGTAAACTCCTCGAAATGGCGCGAGCATTAATGTCAAAACCCGAGTTGGTTATGCTCGACGAGCCGATGGCAGGGGTGAATCCCGCACTTACACAGTCATTATTAGAGCACATTCTGAATCTGAAGTCGGCTGGAATGACGGTACTATTCGTCGAGCACGACATGCACATGGTTCGACACATCGCGGATTGGGTCATCGTGATGGCGGAAGGCAAGGTTGTCGCGGAAGGACCACCAGGTGAAGTCATGAAGAATCCGGCGGTAATTGATGCCTACCTTGGAAGCCATCAGGAAATTGATCTCGGGACGATAACCGGCCGGATTTCAATTCCGAAGTCGGGCAAGGAGAAATAATGCCTAAAGTCGCAATTCAGCCAGTTGTTGAAGTCAATAATTTGTATGCCGGTTACCTACCTGGCATAAACATCATGAATGGTGCAAATCTGTATGCCAATAATGGTGAACTAATTGGCATTATCGGTCCGAATGGCGCAGGTAAATCAACACTCGTAAAGTCGATTTTTGGAATGGTGAAGGTGCGTGACGGTGAGATACGACTAAACGGAGAGGACATCACCGGCCTTCAATCAAACCAGCTCGTTTCACTTGGGGTTGGCTTCGTGCCTCAGTCAAATAATGTCTTCCCAAGTTTGACCATCGAAGAAAACCTTCAAATGGGTTTGTATCAGAAGCCCAAACAGTATGAGGAGAGGCTCGGTTTCGTAATCGAGATTTTTTCTGACCTTGGAAAGCGACTCAAACAGCGCGCAGGCACGTTATCTGGTGGCGAACGACAGATGGTCGCTATGAGCCGTGCGCTGATGATGGATCCAGCTGTGCTTCTATTGGATGAGCCCAGCGCCGGGCTTTCGCCCGCGCGTCAAGACGAGGCGTTCATTCGCGTCTCCGAAATCAACAAGGCTGGCGTAACGATCATCATGGTCGAGCAGAACGCCCGCCGCTGCCTCCAAATCTGTGACCGAGGTTACGTTCTCGATCAAGGCAAAGACGCCTACACGGGCACCGGGCGTGACCTTTTGAATGATCCAAAAGTGATTTCGCTTTACTTGGGAACTCTGGGCGAATAGCGCCCGGTTCAACGGTAAACCTCTACAGATTGAGTCGCAGCTTGACTAATTTGTCGTGACTAAACGATTGATGGGTCTGGGAAAACTGATACCCGCTTAGACAACACGAAAGCGTGGCCCCGAGATTCCTCTCGGGGCCACGCATTCGTGTTTGGTGGTGAATTATCCGTAGAAAGGTACTGCTACGTTGTCCTCACCGTACTGGTAGATCCCGATTTCTGCTTCCGTGGGGTCACCATTTTCATCGAAGGAAATCGGCCCCGACACACCGTCATAGTCCGCCTGACCGCCATCATTAATGATGTCAGCACATTCGGCAAATGAGGTGCACTTGGTTCCACCTTCAACTCCTCCGGAAACCTCTTGGAGCTTCGACGCGATGTCAGCACCTTCGGTAGAACGTGCCTCAAGCGATGCCAGAGCAATCAGTACGACAGCATCGTAGGCCTCAGGACCATATGCGTAAACTTCAGCTAGGTCTTCGTTCCCGAGGGATACCCAGTTGTCGTTCATGCGAGTCGTGAAGTCCGCGATAGTCGTGATATCCAAGCCTGGCAAGGTTCCTTTGGCGCCAGTAAGAAGCCCTGGTTCAAAGTCTTCCGAGTAGTTGGCAAGGTTACCATCCACAAAGTAGACTTTTTCGGCAGGGAATCCGCCTCCGATGAGCTCCGGAGCAATCGTCTTTACCTCTTCAAATGTGATGAGGACAATCGCATCGGGTGCTGCAGCTGTTACAGAGGAGATTTGAGCGTCAAAGCTCGTGTCTCCGGTGTTGTACATCGGGGCAGCTACGACTGTTCCACCAGCAGCTGTGAATGCCTCACATGTGAATCGAGCAAGTCCTGTTCCATATGAGTCGTTGAGAACAATCATGCCGAGCGTTTCGATCCCATCTGAAGCGATCAGATTTCCAAGAACCTCACCCTGGAGGACATCCGAAGGAGCCGTGCGGAAGTACAACCCGTTGTCGGCGTAGTTCGAAAGCGCTGCTGAGGTGTTCGCAGGCGAGAACTGGATAACTCCAGCACCCGTAACTTGGTCAATGAACTGTAGTGACGTTCCAGACGATGCGGCACCAATGACGGCCGAAACTCCCGCATCAAGGATTCGAGGAATTTCGGTCTCGTACGCCTTGTTATCCGTGTCGCCTGAGTCGCCCCAGACGGCGTCGATCGTAATTCCCTTCTTCGCACTGTTTACTTCCGCAATGCCGAGCGAAACACCGGCTTCTTCGGGCGGACCGAGGAACGCGAGGTTTCCAGTTTGAGGAAGCGCAGTTCCAATTTTCAACTCGATTTCCGAGCCATCAGGAACCGTGTTCCCGGTAGGTTCGGCAGAAGTGGTACCTGTTCCCCCAGCTTCAGGTGCCGCGAATGTCTCACAATCGATAGCGGCAGCACTAGTACTAGCACAACCACTGACTGAAAACACCGAGACACCAAGCAGGACGGATGCAAGGATTGCACCAGATACCTTCTGGGAGGCCGAGGCCTTCGCAAATGCGCCCATTTTTCTCCTTGGTTTTTCGATGGTACGACGAATCGAATGATCCGCCGCTCCCGTAAACACTATCAACTCATCGGGGCTAACACAAGATTCGCTGCGGGCAGCGCCTAAACCCATACAATTCTGGCTAGCCGCGCCCCGTACACATGGATTTCAGGCGGTACGACGCCGATTTCGCTGTGCCATGTCAATCATGAGCGCGAGCAAACCAACCCACACGAGCGCAAAACCAACAAGGCGGATGGGGGGCATGGGCTCGTGCATGACAAAAACCCCGATGGTGAACTGCAACGTCGGTGCCACGTACTGCATAAATCCCATCCACGACAGTGGGACGCGTGATGATGCAAACCCGAAGAGCAACAGCGGGATTGC
>CAEZVJ010000017.1_pt1 | contig 11961 bp, 12 predicted proteins | sample 7264711 | NCBI WGS metagenome assembly CAEZVJ01 (sample SAMEA6813853, study PRJEB35770) | uncultured Microbacteriaceae bacterium | biome: Freshwater; feature: Freshwater reservoir; material: water | place: Czech Republic | collected 2017-05-23 | depth 0.5m m
AGCGCATGAGCTCATGGGAACGACTGGGGGTCTTCGACCTCGAAACCACAGGACTGGACGTCACGCAGAGCCGGATTGTGACCGCATTCGTCGGAGTGCTCGATTCGAGCGGGGAACTCATCGAATCGCGCGCGTGGATTGCCGACCCGGGAATCGACATCCCCGAAGCCGCGGCAAACGTCCACGGGTACACGACCGAGCGTGCCCGTGCCCAGGGACGCCACGCCGCCGAGGTGGTTGCCGAAATCGTTGAACGTTTGCGCGAATTGTTTGCGGAGGGAACGCCGGTTGTCGCGTACAACGCGTCCTATGACTTCTCGCTACTGCACCACGATGCGATTCGCAATGGTGTCACTCCCCTTGACACCCCGAAACCCATCGTTGACCCGTTGGTTATCGACAAGCAAGTGGACACGTATCGGAAAGGTTCGCGCACCCTGCAAGCGGCTTGTGACCTGTACGGTGTCGATCTCGGTTCGGCGCACGATTCCGAGGCCGATTCGGTTGGCGCCGGTCGCGTATTCAGGGCGTTGCAGGCCAAATTCGGACTCGCACCCGAAATGCTGCTATCCCCCGATGAACTTCACGAGGCTCAAATCGGGTGGGCCAAGGCTCAGGCTGAGTCGTTCGCGAAATGGCTCGCGACCAAGGGCGAAACGTCACGGCGGCTCGGCGACGGGATCTGGCCGGTATTCCGCAATGACGAGGAAACACCGAAGGTCAACATCGTCTACTGAGGCGAAATGCTTGACATAACGACAAAGGCCACGCGAATCGCATGGCCTTTGTGACGAAAGCAGGAATTACTGCCCGAAGCCTTCGTAACGCTTGTTGAACTTCTCGACGCGACCGGCCGAGTCCATGATGCGCTGCTTACCCGTGTAGAACGGGTGTGACGCTGACGAGATTTCTACGTCGATGACGGGGTAGTCGGTACCGTCGATGGAAACCGTCTTTTCTGACGTTGCCGTCGAGCGAGTGAGGAACATTTCGCCGCTCGCGAGATCGCGAAAAACGATCGGAGCGTACGTTGGGTGAATTTCAGCCTTCATGATGTCCTTTTAAGGTGCGGCGGCGCATGTGCGCAACACTCAACTGTATCAGAAGAGAATTGGAGCCACGAATCTCGATGTGCGACGAAAAGTGCAGCACGAGTGTGACGGGGCGCAATGCCCGACCGCGTGACGCGTTATCCTGATATCTCGATTGCTAAGGAGTTCGTGTGAGTCGTTTCATCGTGGTCTGCGACGTCGACTCGACTCTTATCAACGACGAGGTCATTGACCTGCTCGCGGATGCGGCGGGGTCCGGTGACGAGGTCGCTGCACTAACCAAGCGTGCGATGCGGGGCGACATCGACTTCGCTGAAGCGCTCGTGCAACGCGTTGCCACATTGCGCGGAACGTCGGCCACAGTCCTAGACGACGTGCTCGGCGCTGTCACGGTGACCAACGGGGCACGTCAATTGGTCCACGCCGTTCACGAAGCGGGCGGATACATCATCGCCGTATCGGGTGGGTTCCTCGAGATACTCAACCCGATCGCGACACAATTGGGTCTCGACGCGTGGGTCGCCAACGGTCTCGAAGTGATCGACGGGCTGTTCACGGGACGAACCTACGGACCGTTGATTGACGCGGCAGCGAAAGCAAACTTCCTGACGTCTTACGCAAAGAAGAGACGGATTCCCCTGTCCAGCACGATTGCGGTCGGCGACGGCGCGAACGACCTGGCCATGATGAACATCGCAGGACTTTCGGTTGGGTTCTGCGCAAAGCCCGACGTTCGACAGGCCGCCAACGTGAACATCGACGTTCGGGATTTGGCCTTGGTCGCCCCGTTTTTCGGTCGACGCGCAAGCTAAACGTTTGGTTAGTGACCCATCCCTAGTCCTCCATCGACGGGGATAACGGCTCCTGAAATGTACGCGGCGTCGTCCGAGGCGAGCCACGCGACGACGGAGGCCACTTCTGCCGGCGTCGCAAAACGACCAGCGGGAATCGTGCGCTTGTATTCGGCCTGTTGTTCGGCGGGCAACGCGGCTGTCATGTCGGTTTCGATGAAGCCCGGCGCAACAACGTTCGCCGTTATCCCACGAGACGCTAGTTCGCGCGTCAGCGAACGAGCGAATCCCACGAGCGCGCTCTTGGATGACGCGTAGTTGACCTGACCGGCACTTCCCAGAAGTCCGACTACCGACGAGATGAAAATGACGCGCCCGAACCGCTGCTTGATCATCGACGTGATAGCCCGTTTAACCAGACGGAACGACCCGGTGAGGTTGGTGTCGATGACCGATTCGAAGTCCTCGTCAGACATCCGCATGAGGAGAGTGTCCTTCGTGATGCCCGCATTGGCGACGATGACCTCGATTGGCCCTAGCTTTTCTTCTACCGTCGCAATTGCCGCGGTGAGTGAATCGCCGTCAGTGACGTCCGCGATTACGGTGAGGCTCCCCTTGGGGCCTTCGCCCGAACGCGCAGTCACGGCGACACGATGGCCGAGTTCGATGAACTTTTCGGCGATAGAAAAGCCAATCCCGCGGTTTCCGCCGGTGATGAGTACGGTGCGTGCTGTCGTCATGGTTACCAGCGTAGTGGCGGGCGTAGACTTGAGAAATGACTCCGGAGACGCAATCCCTTACGTCGTTGCCTGTTTCTCCGAACGAGGAACGAAAAACGCGATTGGGCCAGTATCTGATTGCGATGGGACTTCGACTCGTTTGCTTGTTTCTGTGCTTCGTCACTCCTGGTTGGTGGGTCCTGCTTCCCGTGGTGGGTGTCGTCGTCTTGCCTCTCGTCGCGGTCGGTCTTGCCAATGTGGTCAATTCTCGATCGTCGAAATCCGTTCGCTCCCGCGAATCCAACGTTCCGAGCCTGACGAGTTTCACTCCGTGAACCCATGGCGGCTTGCCGTCACCCCGCGGTGGTGGGGCATTTTGGGATTCACCGTTGTGTTCGCTGTCGCCTGTGTGTGGCTCGGTGAATGGCAGTTCGACCGTCGTTCGCAAGCTCAGGCGGCGATCGCACTTCTCGATGCGAATTACGACCAGTCGGCAGTAGATCTCACGACGATTCTCGAAACCCCAGCGGAGTTCGACGTTTCCGAGAAATGGCGAAGCGTTCGAGTCACGGGTGAATACCTGTCGTCCGACATCATCTATGTTCGAACGCGCTCGGGACCGGGCGGAATCGGATTCGAGCAGCTAGCCCCGTTGCAAACATCGAGTGGCACGGTGTTTGTCGTCAACCGCGGATGGGTACCTGCCAACGGTGACAATTCGGCTCCCGCTGAAACTCCCGCCGTTCCATCAGGAGTCGTCGAGATCACAGCACATCTGATTCCCGGCGAAAAACAGATTGCCGGGCGCGATGCCCCCGCCGGGCAAATTGCCACGATCAACCTCGAGACGATCGGCGACCGTGTCAATGAAGACGTTTACCGCGGTTGGTACGGCCGGCTCGCGGCCGAGTCCCCCGCTTCTCCCGCGGGGGCTCCGTGGGAAAAGCCCGTGCTCGACGAGGGCCCCCACTTGTCGTATGCCTTGCAATGGTATGTTTTCGCACTCATGGGGTTTTTTGGCTACGGCTGGGTGTTGCGCAAAGAGGCCCGAGGGGAAGCCGCTCCCGCACCAAAGGTCCGCCGTCGCCGGAGCGACGAAGATATCGAAGACGCAGCGCTCGACGCTACGCGAGTTCAATAAGTTCCTGATAGTCCTGACTCCACAGGTCTTCGAGACCGTCGGGCATGATGAGCACTCGCTCGGGGTTGAGTGCTTCAACGGCGCCTGGATCATGGCTCACGAGGACAACTGCGCCCTTGTAGTGAGACAGCGCTCCGAGAATTTCATCGCGTGAGGCGGGGTCAAGGTTGTTTGTGGGTTCGTCGAGAATCAGGACGTTGGCGCTCGAGACGACGAGGGTCGCGAGTGCGAGTCTGGTCTTTTCTCCACCAGAAAGCACTCCAGCGGGTTTCGTCGCATCATCACCCGTGAAGAGGAAGGACCCGAGTACTTTCCGCGCCTCAGTCTCTCCAAGGCTGGGTGACGCTGACATCATGTTCGCTAGGACGGACTGCTTGATGTCGAGGGTTTCGTGTTCTTGCGCAAAATATCCGACTCGAAGCCCGTGACCGGCATCGACCGCACCGGTGTCGGGAGCGTCGACTCCCGCGAGGATGCGCAACAACGTCGTTTTGCCAGCGCCGTTCAATCCGATCACCACGACCTTTGAACCCTTGTCAATCGCCAGATCGACAGCGGTGAAAATCTCGAGAGAACCGTACGACTTGGACAGATTGTGCGCCATGATCGGCGTTCGACCGCACGGCGCTGGGTCAGGGAACCTCAACTTCGCAACCCGGTCTTGGGCGCGAACATCCTCGAGCCCCGACAACATCTTCTCTGCCCGAGCCACCATCTGGTGGGCCGCGGCGGCTTTCGACGCTTTCGCACCGAATTTTGCGGCCTGCAACTGAAGGGTGGTTGCCTTCTTTTCGACGTTCGCTCGTTCCTTCTTGCGACGTTCTTCGTCAGCTTCACGCTGCCGAAGATAGTGTTTCCATCCCATGTTGTAGACGTCAAGTCGCTCGCGGTTTGCGTCGAGATAGAACACGCGGTTCACGGTTTCGGTCACGAGTGCGACATCGTGCGAGATGACAATCACGCCGCCCTTGTAGTTGGCGAGGAAATTCCGCAACCAGACAACGGAGTCGGCGTCGAGGTGGTTTGTCGGTTCATCGAGAATCATCGTCTCTGCATCGCTGAACAAGATGCGGGCTAATTCGATTCGCCGGCGTTGTCCGCCGGAGAGCGTGTCGAGGGGCTGACCGAGGACGTGGTCGGGCAGTCCGAGGTTGTTGGCAATCGATGCCGCCTCTGCCTCGGCCGCATATCCCCCGAGAGACGTGAATCGGTCAGTCAGGTTTCCGTATTTCGACATAGCCTGAGCGGCGATGTCGGGGTCATCCGCACCCATGAGTTTCGTTGCGTCTTCCATTTGTACGAGGATCGAACCGAGGCCGCGCGCGTCAAGAATTCGGGTACGCGCCAGTTGAGTCGGATCGCCCGTCCGGGGATCCTGCGGAAGATAGCCGAGTTCACCTCGGATCGACACGTTTCCACCGTTGGGGAGCACATCTCCCGCCAGAACCTTAGTCAACGTGGTCTTTCCGGCGCCATTTCGCCCCACGAGACCAATTTTGTCGCCCTTGTCGACACGAAAATTGACCTCGGACATGAGGGTACGCGCCCCGACTCGGATCTCGAGGTTGGTGACGTCGATCATTACAGGTTGAAACCGAGAGCGCTCATCATTTCGCGCCCATCATCCGTGATGCGGTCGACACCCCACGGCGGCATCCACACCCAGTTGATTCGGAATCGTTCGACAACACCATCGAGTGCGTTCTCCAATTCCTTTTCGATTACGTCGGTGAGCGGGCAACCAGCGCTGGTCAAGGTCATCGACACAATCAGTGCATCGTTCTCGTCGTCCCAGTTCAGGTCGTAGATCAAGCCGAGGTCAACGATATTGACGCCGAGTTCGGGGTCAATGACGTCTTTCAGTGCTTCGAGGATCACATCGAAGCGGTCGGCAGCAAGTTCGCTCACGAGGCCTCCACAAGAAAGCGGTCGTACCCCTCGTCTTCGAGTCGGTCGGCGAGTTCTGGTCCGCCTTCTTCGGCGATCTTGCCGTTGACGAACACGTGCACGAAGTCTGGTCGAATGTAACGCAGGATTCGGGTGTAGTGCGTAATCAGAATGACGCCCATGTCGGTGTTTGTCTTTACTCGATTGACGCCCTCGGAAACGACCTTGAGTGCGTCGACGTCGAGACCCGAGTCCGTTTCATCGAGCACCGCGAACACTGGCTTGAGGAGTTCCATCTGAACGATCTCGTGGCGCTTCTTTTCGCCGCCGGAAAAGCCTTCGTTCACGTTACGCGTCGCGAACGACTCATCCATCTTGAGGTCGGTCATCGCCTTTTTGACTTCTTTACCCCACGTGCGAAGACTGGGGGCGTCTCCGTCTATGGCGGTTTTGGCAGTTCGAAGGAAGTTGGAGACCGAAACCCCCGGAATTTCAACCGGATACTGCATCGCGAGGAACAGTCCAGCGCGAGCGCGCTCGTCAACGCTCATCGCGAGAACGTCCTTGCCGTCGAGCAGAATCTGACCTGAATCAACGGTGTAGCGCGGGTGACCGGCGATCGTGTAGGCGAGAGTCGATTTTCCCGACCCGTTTGGACCCATAATCGCGTGCGTCTCCCCCGAATTGATCGTGAGGGTCACGCCGGTGAGGATTTCTTTAGTGCCTCCGTCTACGTCAATCGAAACGTGGAGGTCAATGATCTGAAGGGTAGCCATGATTACTTTCGAGTAGTGGTGTCAACGTACACGTCTGAACCGTTGATTTCGACGGTGTAGACGTGAACCGGCTCGAACGCCGGAAAGTTTCGAGGGGAACCATCGGTGAGTCCGAATTTGGAACCGTGGGCCCAACATTCAATCGTGTCGTCCTCGACGAAGCCGTCGGACAACGAGATGTCGCCGTGCGAACAACGGTCACCGAGAGCGTGAATTTCGCCACTCGATTCGCGAACGACGGCAATCGGGAGGTCGTCGATGATGACCTTCATGGCAGAACCGGGAGCGATCGAATCGAGGGTCCCGACGAGTTCGCGGGTCATGCGCCTTCCTCCACCGCGTCGAGTGCGTCGGCCAGCGTCGTAGTCAGTCGGTCTTCCAATTCGGGAATACCGATGTGACCAACAATGTCCACGAGGAAACCGAGCGCGACGAGCCGGCGCGCCTCCGATTCGGTGATGCCACGAGCCTGTAAGTAGAAAAGATGTTCGTCGTCCAATCGACCAGTGGCACTCGCATGGCCGGCGCCGGCGATGTCACCGGTTTCGATTTCGAGGTTGGGAATAGAGTCCGCGCGGGCGCCGTCAGACAGAATGAGATTTCGATTGGCTTCGTAGGAGTCCGTGCCGGTCGCATCCGGACCGATGAGGACGTCGCCGACCCATACGGTTCGCGTTCCCTTACCGTGCAGAGCGCCCTTGTACAAGACGTTCGATTTGGTTTGGGCCGCCTTGTGATGGACGAAGACCTGGTGCTCGATGTGACGACCGCCATCGGCGAAGTAGAGACCGTAGGACTCGATGCTTGAACCGGTTCCAGCCAGCGTGATGGCTGGGTTCACGCGCTGAACAGCGCCGCCCAGTGAAATGAGGATGTGATCCACGTGCGCGTCTTTGTCGATCCGAACGAAGTGCGACGCGGCGTGCAACGCGCGGTTATCCCATTCGTTGAGGTGAATCACTCGTGCGTTCGAACCGTCGTGAGCAATAATCTCGACGTTTTCGGCGAGAGCGACGGCACCGTGATTTTCGATGATGACCGAACGATGGGTGTTCGGCGTGAACTCGAGCACGAGGTGACCGGCTCGAACGCCGTCAATATCGCGGTGGATAACGACCGGGTCGCCGTCGCCGTTCACGCGAACGTGCAGAGCGTCTACCGTCATCGACCAGGCGCGCGCAGAAATACGATCCTCAGGAAGTCCGGCTTGGCCTGCGATGCTCGCCATCGTGACCCACTCGTGAGCGGCTCCGGTCACGGTGACGTCGTAGTGACCCCCATCCAGTTCGCCGTCGGACAGCGCACCGAGCGCGTCAATTGGGCTTAGTCGCCACTCAAGCTGGCGCGCTGAGATAGCAGGGAAATCCTCTGGCTGGGCCGAGGCAAATCTCTCATTGCGCGTTTGAACAGGCATATCCGACCATTCGGGCGCGCCAGAAAAATTAGTCGATGTTTCAGGCACTAACCGACCGACCCTTCCATGTTCATTTCGATGAGTTTGTTGAGTTCGAGGGCGTATTCCATCGGCAATTCTCTCGCGATGGGCTCGATGAATCCGCGCACAATCATCGCCATCGCCTCGTCTTCCGGCATACCGCGTGACTGCAGGTAGAACAATTGTTCCTCGCTAACCCGAGAGACGGTTGCCTCGTGACCGAGGTGGACATCGTCCACGCGAATGTCGATTGCCGGGTAGGTGTCGCTTCTCGAAATCGTGTCGACGAGAAGCGCGTCACAACGAACCGTGTTTGCCGAGTGGTGGGCCTTTTCCCCCATTCGAACCTCGCCGCGGTATCCGGCTCGTCCTCCGCCACGGGCGATCGACTTCGAAATAATCGATGATGTCGTGTTGGGCGCAAGGTGGATCATCTTTGCACCCGCGTCCTGGTGCTGACCTGGACCCGCGAACGCGACCGAGAGAGTCTCGCCCTTGGCGTGTTCACCCACGAGGAAGATTGATGGGTACTTCATCGTCACCTTGGAACCGATGTTGCCGTCGACCCATTCCATGGTCGCCCGTTCATGGGCAATCGCACGTTTCGTGACGAGGTTGTAGACGTTCGTTGACCAATTCTGAATTGTGGTGTACCGGACGCGCGCGCCCTTCTTGACGACGATTTCGACGACAGCGGAATGCAGGGAGTCGGACTTATAGATCGGAGCCGTGCAGCCCTCGATGTAGTGGATGTATGAATCCTCGTCGGCGATGATGAGCGTTCGCTCGAACTGACCCATGTTTTCGGTATTGATTCGGAAGTAGGCCTGCAGCGGGATCTCGACGTGAACGCCCTTGGGTACGTAAACAAACGAACCACCCGACCAGACAGCCGTGTTGAGGGCGGCGAACTTGTTATCTCCACTCGGGATAATCGTGCCGAAATATTCTTTGAAAATCTCGGGGTGCTCGCGAAGCGCGGTATCCGTGTCGAGGAACAACACGCCCTGCTGCTCAAGGTCTTCGCGAATCTGGTGGTAGACGACCTCGGATTCGTACTGAGCGGCAACGCCCGCTACGAGGCGCTGGCGCTCGGCTTCGGGAATTCCCAGTCGTTCATATGTTTTCCGAATGTCTTCCGGAAGGTCTTCCCACGACTGCGCCTGGCGCTCTGTGGACTTGACGAAGTACTTGATGTTGTCGAAATCGATCGCGGAGAGATCCGCCCCCCAGTTCGGCATTGGCTTTTTGAAGAACAGGTCGAGGGCTTTGAGGCGACGCTCGAGCATCCACTCCGGTTCGTTCTTTCGAGCAGAGATGTCCTTGACAACGTCGGCATTGATGCCGCGACGTGCACTCGCCCCCGCCGAATCTGAGTCATGCCATCCGAATTCGTACTGACCGAGTCCGTCCAGTTCTGGTCGGTCAACAATAATGTCGCCCATGATTTCCTTTCTCGTCTACTACACGTTCATCGTGCCGACGATCCGCACACCGTGCGGTGCGAACATAGACTGGTGGTCGATGAGCTCGCTCTCTCATCCTACCCGTTAGGCATCAATGCGCTTCTCGTTTCCGACCTCGTTAAAGGACCGCCCAGTGCGGATTGTTGTGTGGTCGGTGCTCATCGCCAACATAGGCATCACCGTCACGGGAGCGCTGGTTCGGCTGACGGCTTCAGGTCTCGGCTGTCCCGAATGGCCCTTGTGTACTGCGGATTCGCTCGTCAACACGCCCGAGATGGGAATCCACGGCGTGATTGAGTTCGGAAATCGGGTCCTGACGCTCGTCTTGCTCATCGTCACGGTTTTCGTTCTCCTCGTGTTGTGGCGCATGCGGAGAGAGCGTCGCGATCTGTGGCGGTTCGCTCTCGTGTTGTTGCTCGGAATACCGCTTCAGGCCGTCATCGGCGGAATAAGCGTCTGGACCAACCTCAACCCCTACGTTGTTGGGCTCCACTTCGTTTTGTCGATTGCAATGACGGTCGTCGCGACGATTCTCGTGAATCGTGTCGTCGATGTTGATCGAATCTCGCGGTTCCGAAACGTTTCAGTTCTCTCGTGGCTGGTGGCCGCGGGTACCGCGCTCACCCTCATGGTCGGGATCCTGACGACCGGATCGGGTCCGCACGCCGGTGATGTCGATGCTCCGAGGAACGGTCTCGATTCGGGCCTTCTGCAACACCTGCACTCCTGGCCCGCGTACCTCACGCTCGCACTTGTTACTTTTGCGAGTGTTCGTTCCACCGGGCCAAGTCGTCGCTGGTTTGTCGGGCTCGTGTGCTCGTTCGCTGTTCAAGCAACCCTCGGAATTGTCCAGTCGCGGACGGGACTTCCGGTCGCACTTGTTGCACTGCACGTTGCGCTCGCAATGGTTACGACCGCGGTCGCCACGGCAGCGGTTTACCGGAGTGCGACGAGCGGATCGATTGCCACGGCGATGAAGAGCGCCGTCAAGTAGGTGTTGCTCGCGTGAAAAACGCGCATCGCGTTCGTTTCGCGTCCCGCAACAGAACGGCTGTACAGCATGTGTGTTTCGACGATAAACCAGCCACCCGATAGTAATGCGACAACCGTATAGACGATTCCCATCGGTGCAACGGGAACGAGAACGAGTGATGCGACAACCGTCGCCCAGGCATACAAAATCACTTGGAGTCCGACGGCAACTTTCGGGCGAAGAACACTGAGCATTGGAACCGATGCAGCCGCATAATCGTCGGCATAGCGGAGGCTGAGCGGCCAATAGTGCGCTGGAGTCCACAGGAAGACCACGACGAACAAGATCCACGGTGTGACCGACACTTCGCCAGTAACAGCCGCCCACCCGATCAACACGGGGAAACACCCCGCGATACCGCCCCAGACGATGTTTTGTTCGGTTCGGCGCTTGAGGAGCAGCGTATAGACGAAAACGTAAAACAGAATCGCGAGCAACGAGAGAGTCGCGGCGAGAACGTTTGCCACGAGTGTCAACACGACGAGAGAAGCAAGCCCGATTGCGACCGCGAAGACGAGCGCGGATCGTGGGCTGACTTCGCCCGTGACGATGGGGCGGCCTTTAGTTCGAGCCATGAGCGTGTCGATGTCTCGATCGATATACATGTTGAACGCGTTCGCCGAGCCAGCACTGAGTGCGCCTCCCGCGAGAGTTCCGAGTATGAGCCACAGATTCGGGACACCCCTTGCCGCCAGCACCATCACCGGAGCGGTCGTGACGAGGAGAAGTTCGATTACTCGAGGCTTCATCAGCGCGATGTAAGCGCCCGTTTTACGAAAAATCTGGACGGAACTGGACGGCCCCCTCGCTGAGCGGTTAGGGGTCGGTGGTGCCACGAGCCCATCCTATTCTCTGCCCGCCAGTGCCGTTTCCCGCTAGACTAACGACACCAGCAGCGCGAGCCCGATTGTGTGCCATTGACGTCACCGAGGGCTGCGATGAGGCGGTAATCCCTCGCTTGAGATTGGATAGTTGATGACCACACTGATCTGGACAGAGCTCGACACGAAGGCGGTCGACACCGCGCGGCTTCTCGCTGTTGATGCGGTGGAAAAGGTCGGAAACGGTCACCCCGGAACGGCGATGTCCATGGCTCCCGTGGCCTATTTGCTCTATCAAAAAGTGATGAGGCACGATCCTACGGACACCCACTGGCTAGGTCGCGACCGTTTCGTGTTGTCAATTGGGCATTCGTCGCTCACTCAATACACGCAACTCTTTCTCGGAGGTTTCGGGCTCGAACTCGACGACCTCAAATCCTTCCGAACCTGGGGATCCAAAACCCCTGGGCACCCCGAATTCGGACACACGAAGGGTGTCGAGATAACGACCGGTCCGCTTGGTCAGGGACTCGCGTCAGCGGTCGGAATGGCCTACGCTCAACGATTCGAACGCGGGCTGTTTGACCCGACGGCTGGGTCAGGAACTTCTCCATTTGACCACTACACCTACGTCATCTGTGGCGACGGAGACATGCAAGAGGGTGTTACCGCCGAGGCGTCATCGCTCGCCGGCCACCAGCAACTCGGAAATCTCGTTGTGATTTATGACTCCAACCAGATTTCGATCGAAGATGACACCAACATTGCCTTTACCGAGGACATCGCTGCGCGGTACCGCGCATATGGCTGGGATGTTCGCGAAGTGTCGTGGCGCACCCC
>CAEZVJ010000019.1_pt1 | contig 11584 bp, 10 predicted proteins | sample 7264711 | NCBI WGS metagenome assembly CAEZVJ01 (sample SAMEA6813853, study PRJEB35770) | uncultured Microbacteriaceae bacterium | biome: Freshwater; feature: Freshwater reservoir; material: water | place: Czech Republic | collected 2017-05-23 | depth 0.5m m
AGCGGTGACCAGGTGCCCATTGCTTCTCCTTGGAGGTGATTCTCCGAGCTCATTGCCCTAGGTGTTTGGCTCCCCGACTTGGACTCGAACCAAGAACCTATCGGTTAACAGCCGATTGCTCTGCCAATTGAGCTATCGAGGAAGGTGTCACTTACTATACCAAAACTCTCGGTCTCAATAACCTGCGCGAGTGTCGACAATCCCAATAAATGGGGTCCCCGCGAGAAACGATCTGACGTTACGTTCGATTCGTGCGCCGAGCAAATGGGCGGTCATGAGCGGCGTATCCGCCGAATGTGACGTGATGACGCACCGCGGTATCCGCCACAGTGGGTGATCGGCGGGAAGTGGTTCTGGGTCGGTGACGTCGAGCGCCGCTCCCCACAGTTCGTCAGCGTTAAGCGCCGCAACGAGAGCGTCCTGATCGAGCAATGAGCCACGGGCAACATTGACCAACACGGTGTGACGTGGCAACAAGGCTAATTCGGCCGCGCCGATGATGTGATGAGTGTCAGGAGTTGCCGCGGCAGCGAGAATCACGACGTCCGCAGACGGCAAGACCGAATGCAATTCCTGAGGGGTTACCGTGTGGGTCGCTCCCGCGAGTGGCTCGTTGGTTCGTCGAACAACTGTGGTGGTGACACGGAAAGGCTCGAGAAGTCGAAGTAGTTCGGTTGTAATTCCACCCGCGCCGAGTATGACGACATGATTGCCGTACAGCGACAATCCGGTTCGCTCTTTCTGCCACGCCGCGTCCCGTGATTTTGACGGCAACTCCCGCTGCAGCGCGAGCGCGAGAGCAAACGCGTGTTCCGCTACCGGCTCGGCATACGAGCCCTTCGCCGACGTGAACACCGGAGCCGCGTCATGGTCAATGGCGGCAAAAATGCTCCGAAAACCATCAACTCCCGCCCACGGCAATTGCACCCATTCGATTCCGGGGAAACTGTCCAGAATCTGGGTGAGTTCGTCGGCCCGCTTCTCGCTGAGCCACACCAACCCTTTCGTGTCGTTCGACAAGGGTAAAACCGTCCCACCGCCTGCCTCGACCGCAGCAACGAACATTGCGTTCTGCATCGGTTCAACGGCAATTGGTCCGGGGGTTGGAGAACGGTGTGGCACCGACGGCGATGAGCCGGGTAGGTCGCGATGTTGCGCGGGGCGATCGGGAGCGATGGACATTGCGCTATTCGACCTTCATCGCGCGACGGCGCATTTCGAGTTCCGAAATGCGCTGTTGTAACGAACCGTGCTCGGCATCGCCTTCTGGAGTGCGTTGCAGGACGCTGTGCAGTTCATCACGCTGGCGGATGATGTCAGCCTCAATCAGTGCGGAGGCGACATCGACAACATAGGTGGCGATGTTTGCACTCGTGCGCCGTTCCTCTTCCTCCACTCGGGCGATGAGCGCCGCATCGTCCTCGACTCGTGGTTTCGAGATGGCGACACGCCTGACCGGAATGTCCACCATGGCGAGTTCTGAAACCAGTGGACGCAATTCCTCGCCCGACTCGTCGATGACTCGCGAAATCCAGTTCGGAGAGGCGAAATCGGAGAATACGGTGACCATCGCGCTGCGAATTCGACTGAGTGACGGGTTGGTGAAGTGGCAGGCAACAATGTCCCCCGCTCGGGAAAGACCGATGAGTTCCGGATATCGAAGCAACGCGACGATAACATCACGTTCGCGTTTGGCGTGCACGTCCGTGCCGAGGGACGCAAACGACCCGATTGCGCCATGTTCCTTTTCGACTTCGACGACAACACGACCGCCGCCGGCTCGCATCGCCGCACGAACGTCGGTGGGTTCGACACCGAGCCAACCAGAGACAACCCGGACGTAGCCGTCGATCATCGAACGGTCCTTGATGCCGATGATAATGGGAGCAACGGCTCGAGTCGCGTGAACACGGCCCTCGACGGTGGACAGGTCAAAGCCCGCGATGGTTCGACGAATGATGAATTCGAAGAGTGGCGTCTTGGTCTCGAAAATCGCAGCCAGTGCCGCGTCGCCGCGTTGCTGCCGCAGGTCGGATGGGTCGAGTCCGTCAGGCGCGACCACGACGAAGGTGTTCGCCACGAATTTGGAATCCTCGGCGAACGCTTTTGAGGCCGCTTTTTGCCCAGCGTCGTCGGGATCAAAAGTGAAGATGACCTCGCCGCGACTGCGGGAGTCTCCTGCATCGATATCGCCCAGAACACGCCGGATGAGCGAGACGTGGTCGCTTCCGAACGCAGTTCCACACGTCGCCACCGCTGTCGTGATTCCCGCGAGATGACAGGCCATAACGTCGGTGTACCCCTCGACAACGACGACCTTGCGGTCTTTAGAAATGTTGCGCTTCGCGAGGTCAAGCCCGTAGAGAACTTTGGCCTTGTGATACACGGGCGTCTCTGGGGTGTTCAGGTATTTCGGTCCGTTATCGTCATCGCGAAGACGACGTGCACCGAACCCGATTGTTGCGCCCGTCACGTCGCGAATTGGCCAGACGAGACGCCCACGAAATCGGTCATACACGCCGCGCTCACCGCGTGAAAGCAAACCAGCGGTTTCGAGCTCGACTTCCGTGAACTTTTTAGCCGTCAGATACTTACGCAGTGCGTCAAACGAGTTGGGAGCATATCCAACGCCGAACATTTCGCACGCGCCGCGGTCGAAACCCCGACCGGTCAGGAAATCGCGACCAAGCTCGGCATCGGGCGACGACAGTTGTTCGATGAAATACAATTCCGCGGCGCGATTCGCTTCGAGCAACCGAGATCGGTTGCCGGACTCGCGTTCTGGGCTACCGTCTTCGTACGTCAGCGAAAAGTTGATGGTGGCCGCGACTTTTTCGACGGCTTCCGAGAACGTCATCATGTCGATCTGTTGCAAAAACTTATAGACGTCACCGCTCTCGCCGCATCCAAAGCACTTGTACATTCCGACATTCGGGCGAACGCTGAAACTCGGTGATTTTTCATCGTGGAAAGGGCACAATCCCTTGAGCGAATCAGCCCCACCACGCTTAAGAGTGACGTATTGACCGACAATATCGGCAATATTGGCGCGCTGCTTTACCTCGTCGATATCCGATTTCCGTATGAGCCCAGCCACGAGCCCATTCTACGGAGTGGGTCGACAGGTTTAAGAGGTGAGCCGCTCGTGCCACGCGAGCGCACTCTGATCGGTCAAAGACGCGACCTGATCGATGATTGCGCGCATAGCCTCAACTTCGGTCGTTGCGTCGCGGAAATCGCTGGCAAAGCCTGGTTCGAGGTGCTTAGTCCCCGAGGCGGCGAGATTTGCACACAGTTCCTGAATAAGTTCGCGCTGTCGGGAATAAATCGGCCGACGCGATTCGTGGGACATGACGTTCGCGGCAACAATTCCCTTGAGCACCGCAATTTCGGCGCGAGTCTCGGCGGGGACAACGACATCGGCACCGAATCGAACGAGGCTAACGGCGGTCGTGTGTTCCCGGGTGGCAGACGTAGCCGACCCGGCGAATCGACCGATCAGTGTCGACGTGAGGTTCTTGAGAGCGCCCATTTCCTGTCGAGATCCTTCCCACGTCTCGATCCACGAGGTGAGTCCGTCGAGTCGGTCAAACGCGGCAACGAGGTCGTCGTGCGGCAACTCGCCACCGATCCATTCGACCATTGAGTCGACAAGATCATCATGGTTCACACGGGACGACAGCGCCCGGACGTCGATGTACCCGTTGACGATCGCGTCCTCGAAATCGTGCACCGAATATCCGATGTCGTCAGACAGGTCCATGACTTGTGCTTCGATGCACAGTCGTCGGTCTTCAGCACCCTGTCGAATCCACTCGAAAATCGGAATGTCTGATTCATATACGCCGAATTTGGTGCGACCACCCGGCTCGGACACACCGGTGGCCTGGGTCCACGGGTATTTGCAGGACGCGTCGAGGCTCGCTCGTGTGAGATTCAGCCCAAAACTGCGCCCGGAGTCGTCAAACACCTTGGGTTCGATTCGCGTGAGAATTCGAAGCGTTTGCGCGTTGCCTTCAAAGCCACCGAACGGTAGCGCCCAGTCGTTGAGGGCCTTTTCGCCGTTGTGTCCAAACGGCGGGTGGCCGAGGTCGTGGGCGAGACACGCGGTGTCGACGAGGTCGGGGTCGAGTCCAAGGCTTGCACCGATCTCGCGGCCGACCTGTGCGACCTCAAGTGAGTGGGTCAGTCGATTTCGGGCAAAATCTAGTCCGGCCGTCGGCGACAGCACCTGCGTCTTAGCCGCGAGACGACGAAGTGCGCTCGAGTGCAAAAGTCGTCCGCGGTCGCGCGCAAAATCGGACCTTTCGCCCTTGGAACCTTCAGGAAAGGCCCGTTCGAGGTCGAACGAGGAGTAACCGTTATCCGCCACTGTGGCTCGATTCGGTGTCGACCAATTCCTTCATGTGCGAACCCAAAATCTCGCGTGAGTTCAGCCAACCGTCCGGCAACGACGGTCGTTTCGGGGTACCGGCACGGCCGCGTTGGCCCTCTGCATCGGCGCCGGGATATGGGGCGTCTCTGTCGAGTTCGGCGAGAATGTTGTCCATTTCCTTGAGGCTACCGACCAGTGCGAGTGCCGAACGAGTTTCTCCCCCGACGGCGTACCCCTTGAAATACCAGGCGACGTGTTTGCGGATGTCGCGACATCCGTGGTTTTCGTCCTCGAGGAATTCGACCAGCAACTCTGCGTGCCGACGGAAGGCGTCGGCGACGTAACCCAAATTGGGCATGAACGTTTCGACGTCCTTCCCGAACGCCGCCTCGAGGTCAGCGAACAACCATGGTCGACCCAGGCACCCGCGTCCGACAATCACCCCGTCACACCCGGTTTCCTCAACCATCCGTTTCGCGTCCGCACCACTCCAAATATCACCGTTACCCAAGATCGGTAGTCCTCTGATTTCCGACTTGAGTGTTCGAATCGCGTCCCAGTGGGCGTTGCCCGAATAGTGCTGCGCGGCGGTGCGGGCGTGAAGCCCGATTGCGGCAACTCCGAGGTCGGCCGCGATTCGAGCGGCGTCGAGATACGTGAGGTGATCATCGTCGATACCCATTCGCATCTTGATGGTCACGGGGACGTCGCCCGCAGCCGCTACCGTCTCTTTCAGAATCTGTTCGAACAGGGTGGTCTTCCACGGTAGAGCTGCGCCTCCACCTTTGCGCGTCACCTTGGGAACAGGGCACCCGAAGTTCATGTCGATGTGATCGGCGTGGTCCTCCTCGACGAGAATTCGAGTCGCGGCGCCCATCGTCTTCGGGTCGACGCCATACAACTGGATTGACCGTGTGGTCTCGGACGGGTGGTGCTGAATGAGACGCATCGTCGTCTCGTTACGTTCGACGAGAGCTCGTGCGGTGATCATCTCCGAGACGAAGAGCCCGCCCCCATATTCGCGACACAACCGTCGAAATGCCGTATTCGTGATCCCCGCCATGGGGGCGAGAACGACGGGAACGTCGGTTTCAATCGGGCCGATTCGCACCCTAGGCTCCGAGCAGTCGCTCCGCCAGGTAGCCCTCGAGACGGTCGAGAGAGACGCGATCTTGCGCCATCGTGTCTCGTTCGCGAACCGTGACGGCTTTGTCTTCGAGCGTGTCGAAGTCAACCGTGATGGCAAACGGAGTTCCGATTTCGTCCTGGCGACGATATCGGCGTCCGATCGCACCGGCGTCATCGAAATCGATGTTCCAATGCTTACGAAGGCTTTCGGCGAGGTCACGCGCCAGCGGCGACAGTTCCTCGTGACGAGACAGCGGAAGAACCGCGGCTTTGACGGGTGCAAGACGGCGGTCGAGGCGCAGCACGGTGCGCACATCGACTCCTCCCTTGGTGTTTGGCGCTTCGTCCTCGTAATACGCGTCTACGAGGAACGCCATGAGTGAACGGGTCAGTCCGGCCGCCGGCTCGATGACATAAGGGGTCCAACGCTCGTTCTTGCCCTGGTCGAAGTACGACAGGTCTGTTCCGGATGCCTTCGAGTGGGTGGTCAGATCGAAGTCGGTACGATTCGCAACGCCCTCGAGCTCGCCAAACTCGCCCGACGAAAATCCGAAACGGTATTCAATATCGACGGTTCGCTTCGAATAGTGTGACAGTTTCTCTTTCGGGTGTTCGAAGAGGCGCAGGTTCTCGGGGTTGATTCCGAGGTCGGTGTACCAGCGGAAGCGCTCGTCAATCCAATACTGATGCCACTCTTCATCCGTTCCCGGCTCGACAAAGAATTCCATCTCCATCTGCTCGAATTCGCGGGTGCGGAAGATGAAGTTTCCCGGGGTGATCTCGTTGCGGAAGGACTTTCCAATCTGACCGATACCGAACGGAGGCTTTTGACGCGTCGACGACACAACGTTCGCAAAGTTCACAAAGATTCCCTGAGCGGTCTCTGGGCGAAGGTAGTGCATGCCTGATTCATCTTCGACGGGCCCGAGGTAGGTCTTGAGCATCCCCGAGAATTCCTTGGGCTCAGTCCACTGTCCGCGGGTCCCGCAGTGCCCACATGCGATGTCCTTCAAGCCGTTCTCGGCGGGGCGCCCCTTCTTTTCTTCGAATTCTTCTTCGAGGTGGTCGGCACGGAAACGCTTGTGGCACGACAGGCACTCGACGAGCGGGTCGCTAAAGACATCGACGTGACCGGAAGCTTCCCAGACGGCGCGGGGCAGGATGACGGACGAATCGAGTCCGACCACGTCGGGCCGGTTCTGGACCATGGCTTTCCACCACTGACGTTTGATGTTCTCTTTAAGTTCGACACCGAGTGGGCCGTAATCCCAGGCCGAACGGCTTCCGCCATAGATTTCTCCGGCTTGAAAAACGAAACCACGTCGTTTCGCGAGCGAAATGACGTTGTCAAGACGGTTGTTCTGGGCCACGGGTCTCCTCTAAACAGGGCGTGACGTCAGTTTATCGGGGCGCGGGCGCATCAACCGCACCACCGAAGCGACGGTCACGGCGAACGTAGTCCTCGATCGCACGCCAGAGTTGCACTCGCGAGAAGTCGGGCCACAGCGTATCGAGGAAGACCATCTCGGAATAGGCGCTCTGCCACAGCAGAAAGTTAGAGGTCCGCTGTTCGCCGGACGATCGAATAAACAAGTCGACGTCAGGCAGCGACGGCTCGTAGAGGTGCGCCTGCACCGTCTTTTCGGAAATACGCGCTGGGTTGATCTTCCCGGTCGCGACTCCCTCGGCGATGTCACGAATCGCGTCGACGAGTTCTAGTCGGCCCCCATAGTTCACGCACATTTGCAGAGTGAGACCCGTGTTCTTCTTCGTCATCTCTTCGGCCTCGCGCAATTCCGAAATGACGCTCGCCCACAGTTTCGGGGCACGGCCGACCCAGCGGACGCGAACACCCCACTCGTTAAGTTGGTCGCGACGGCGCCGCAGCACTTCGCGGTTGAATCCCATGAGGAATTTGACCTCTTCGGGGCTGCGCCGCCAGTTCTCGGTCGAAAACGCGTACACCGACAAGTGCTTCACACCGACTTCGATTGCCCCGGCCACAACATCGAGCAGAGCGGCCTCACCCGCCCGGTGACCTTCGACCCGAGGAAGTCCTCGCGCGTTCGCCCATCGACCGTTGCCATCCATGACGATGGCAACGTGTTCGGGTACGAGGTCCCGTTGAATAACCGGCGGCGTCAACCCCGTGTAATCCAGCGGCAGAAAGTCGACCATCATTCCGTCCGATCGATGTGTCCGAGCGATCGAATCGACCGTTCAAGGTGGAACTGCGCGTACGCGGCGACGATACCACGCGCCTCGATTCGAGCGCCGTCCGGCGATGCATCGGCGACCGCCCAGTCACCTTTCAACAATGCCGCAAGAAGGGTGATAGTGTCCGGTCGCAGGTGCGGGGTACCTGGCGGCGCGACGGCATCAGAAACGACTCCACCTGCCGAGATGACGAGTGCGGTGTGCGGGCCGTCCTCGCCCGTGATGACACAGACGTCGAGCACTGGCGTCCAGCCGGCAATCGCAAGCGCGCGCAATATGTAGGAATCGAGAATGAGCGATGGGTCGTGTGACCTTTTCGCCAACGCTGTGAGCCCACCGAGCAACAGCGCGTAATGACCGGAAGTGTGACCGTGATCGGTCAGTTTGTCGGCGGTTTCGACCATCGCCGACGCGGTCGTGTACATCGGATAATCCGCGACAATCACGGCGGTCAATGAGGTGATGGTTTCCACCTGTTGGACCGTGTCGAGGTTTCGACCCTCGTAGAACTGAACATCGGCAATCATGAAGGGCTCGAGGCGAGAACCAATTCGACTTCCCGTTTTACGAACCCCCTTGGCCACCGCACGAATCTTGCCTCGAGACTTTCCGAGCATGGTGATGATGCGATCGGCTTCGCCCAATTTGTGCGTTCGAAGCACAATCACGTTGTCACGATAGGTGGGCACCTGTCCATTCTCGCGCCCGACGTATCACGCCCGACCCGCGACACGAGAGAATGGAGTCATGAACTCGTTATTTGCGATTCCCGGATGGCTCGACCTGGTCGCAGTCGGAATAGGCGCGGCGCAGGGGGCGATGTTCTCGGCCCGATACCGCGGCGCCGAGCTCGATCTCTTGGGTGTTGCCATCATCGGCATCGTCAGCGGGTTCGGCGGTTCGATGGTGCGCGACATCTTTCTCTCGACCGACATCGCCGCCCTGAACTCAAATTGGTATCTCGTCACCGCGGTTCTCTGTGCGCTCGGAGGCATGCTCGTATCGTCACTTCTTCATCGCATCGAAATGGTCATCAACGTGTTGGACGCACTGACGATTGGAATCTTCGGCGTAATCGGAACGACCAAGGCACTCGCGTTCGGGCTCCCCGTCGTTCCCGCGTTGTTTATCGGTGTCGCGGCCGCGGTGGGCGGCTCCATCCTGCGCGACATGCTTCTCGCGCTGCCCATGCAACTCATGCAGGTCGGTTCGCTTTATGCCGTGGCCGCCGGGCTGGGCGGAGCAACTGTCATTGTTCTGCTCTCAATCGGTCAATCGGTGACCGTCGCGGGATTCGCCGGAGTCGGAGTCACGACCGCAATTCGCATGTTGTCCGTGATTCTTGGCTGGAAACTGCCCGCGCAGCGTGGGGTGCCGACCGTTACGTCAGTGATTCGGACGATTCGTAACAAACCCAAAAAGTCATCTTAAGCCAACCCGAAATTAGTGGTCCATCGGCTTGGCCGCGTATTCTGCTTCCAAAACTTTGCCGAGGATGTCAGCCCCTTCTTCCCAACTGACCCCGTAAACAGCGTGGAATGCGTCGGACCATGTCAATCCAGAGGCAGTTTTTGCTAACAGTGCCATCGTGGACTGTGGTCCACCAATCGCGACGAGAACTTCCGTAGCAGCGTAACCGACGCTATACCCCAGTTGCCAATCTCCGTTTGTTGCCGGGTTGTAGCACGTTGAAGCATCTTGCCCGTACAAGAATGACGTAATGTTTTTGGCCGATAAGGTCGAGTCGGTTAATGCCGGCTTAGCGCCTGAGTCTTGATTAATTCGTCGTCGCACACTGTTATCCCGACCTTGGATGTAACTATTCAAATCTTTTGCCGCAATGGGAATCCCGATTGCATTCGCCTGACCTTCAGAAAACCAGCACGGCATTCCGTTATGAGCAGATTCGGATTTGAGATTCTCGCCAGGTTGTAGTTCTGCACCATTCCACTGCGCGAATTGAACAATGTGAGTGTACTCATGCGTCACCTGACTGATGGGCCCAACCTCTAAAGAGTTTTGCGACCAATATGGGCTTTGAACCCCATAAAATGCAAATCCGGCCAACGTGTTGGGGAAAAATACCGACATTCCGCCGTAGCATTCGGTTGCAACGTCGCTAGTAAAGTTACAACCAGCTCGAAGCCGCGGGATTTCGCTTTCCGGGTTATCTGTAAGGTTCAGCTTGGCCGCAAGTTTTGGCCATTCTTTCTCGGCCCATGCCTCATCTTGAGCGTTGTAGACAAGACCCGCGAACGAAGGGGGCTGTTCGAAGCCATTCCACAGTTGATATTCCATCTGCAACAGCGAGGTGATTTGTTCGATTGTTGTGTCAGTATTCGGGCCAACCACAATTGTGGTCGGTATGTCGACGACCGGATTAGCGTTAATTGCGTCCTGAACATTCAGCCACGCAGTTTGCGGAATTTCCTCAAACGATTTTTCAGCATTCGCAAATGTAATGTGTTTATCTTGTGCAACGGGCAACGAGATCGGGATAACTGCTTCAAATTCTTCTGGCGTTGCCGTGGGGGTTGCCGTCGGGGCTGCCGCGTCATTGCTGGACGAGCAACCGACAACAAGAATCGATATAAGCAGCGCAGTAACGGGAAGCGTGACAAATGAATGTTTCTTATATCCCGAGTGTTTCATTTTTGGATACTAGCGGATTAAGCAGAAACTGTTTATTCACGGGGAACCCTCCTAATAGTAAGTTCGAACTAGACAAGGCGAACGGAGTTTCATGGGCAAGACCACGATAAGCAATCAATCGCAGAGCAGTCGACTTCGACTGGTTCTGCGAACCGGCTCGATTGTGTTTGGGTTGAGCGCAGTCGCATTGATCGCAACTCCAGACGTGTTCAATAACCTGCTCGGGCTGGCTACAGGACCCGATCTTGAATGGGCAATGCGCATGATCGGTATCACCCTGGTCGCGCTTGCAGGAAATATGTTGTCGGTGTCGAGTCGCGGAAGCGACGAGTCGGTAACGTTCTCAGCCCGTGTGATGTTGATTTCCGCGTTCGCATTAGGGGTGCTCACGCTCCTTGTGCCGGTTCCGCTCACCTGGTTCACGATTGTCTACGCTGTCGTTGGCTTTGCCTTCTCGGCCGCTTATGCCCTGGTGTTGTTCGTAAAACAGGGTCGTTAGACGGTCGCGCGAGCCCGAACCGACCGATTCACCGCAGACACAATCGCCTTAAGTGACGCGGTCGAGATGTCTCCGTCAATTCCCACTCCCCAGAGGGTTTGGCCGTCGACCTCGAGCTCGACGTAGGCGGCGGCGAGCGCATCACCGGATGCGCTGAGAGCGTGTTCGACGTAATCAAACAAGCGAATTGCGTGATCCTGGCCCGCCATCACCGAGAGGAACGCCGCCACGGGGCCGTTGCCGACCGCCTGCAGCGATTCCGTCGATTCACCGACGCGAAGATTCACGTCGAGCGTGACCTCGCCAGACATGTCGGATGCGGTTCGGGTGCCCATGAGTTCGTAGCGCCCCCACTTGTCGTCTTCGGCGGCTGACGGCAGGTATTCGTCCATGAAAATGGCCCAGATCTCATCGCTCGAGACCTCGCCGCCCTCGGTATCTGTCTTACCCTGAACCACGCCTGAGAATTCGATTTGCAGTTTGCGAGGCAGGTCGAGGTTGTGGTCGGCCTTCAAGAGGTAGGCGACGCCACCCTTGCCCGACTGCGAATTGACGCGAATGACCGCCTCGTAAGTTCGACCAACGTCCTTGGGGTCGATCGGCAGATACGGAACGGCCCATTCGATGTCATTGACCGTCTTGCCCTCGGCGGTTGCCTGAGCTTCCATCGCTTCGAAGCCCTTTTTGATCGCATCTTGGTGTGAGCCAGAGAA
>CAEZVJ010000020.1_pt1 | contig 11262 bp, 11 predicted proteins | sample 7264711 | NCBI WGS metagenome assembly CAEZVJ01 (sample SAMEA6813853, study PRJEB35770) | uncultured Microbacteriaceae bacterium | biome: Freshwater; feature: Freshwater reservoir; material: water | place: Czech Republic | collected 2017-05-23 | depth 0.5m m
AAGGAGTCTTCATCCAGATTGTCGAACGCGCGAACGACGACCGAGCGATTCCTGGCCAACCGTTCACGTTCGGGGCTTTGCTCGAAGCACAAGCCCTCGGGGACGCCAGCGTACTCGCCCACCACCACCACCGTCCCGTGTTGACGCTGACTGTCCAAGGATTCTCGAATCTCACCGCTCTCGTTGCGTTACTTCGTCGCCTGGGTGCGGATACGTGACCTTCGTCAATCCTTTACGAGACCCGAACGACCGTCGACTAGGTCAAATCGCCGGTCCTTCCGGCCTCGTCATCTTTGGAGTAACTGGCGATCTATCCCGCAAAAAGTTGATGCCTGCCGTGTACGACCTCGCGAACAGAGGCTTACTTCCCCCCGGTTTCGCGTTGGTTGGATTTGCGCGGCGCGAGTGGAAGGATCAGGACTTCTTGGCGGTCGTCCGCGAATCCGTCACCAAATACGCTCGAACACCTTTTAGGGAAGACGTATGGCGACAATTGGCTGAAGGAATTCGCTTCGTCGAGGGCGACTTCGACGACGACGCGGCCTTCGATCGACTCGTCGCAACCATAGCTGAACTGGATCGCGTGCGCGGCACGATGGGAAATCACGCGTTCTATTTGTCTATTCCGCCACGTTCGTTCCCGCTGGTAACGGAGCAACTGAGGCGCTCGGGGCTCGCGACACCTAAAGAGAACGAATGGCGCCGAGTAGTGATCGAAAAGCCTTTCGGGTCAGACTTGACGACCGCCCGCGAACTCAACGCAGTGGTGGAATCTGTTTTTCCCGCAGATTCCGTGTTTCGCATCGACCATTATCTCGGCAAAGAAACGGTTCAGAATATCCTCGCGCTGCGATTCGCCAATATGTTTTACGAACCGATTTGGAACTCGAATTACGTTGACCACGTTCAAATCACAATGGCTGAGGACATTGGAGTTGGCGGTCGTGCTGGATACTATGACGGCATCGGTGCCGCGCGAGACGTCATTCAGAACCACCTCCTACAACTTCTGGCGCTCACCGCGATGGAAGAACCTGTCTCGTTCGACGCAGTAGACCTTCGAGCAGAAAAGGAAAAGGTTCTCTCGGCCATCAAACTCCCCAACGACCTGTCAACTGCCACCGCGCGAGGTCAATATGCCGGCGGTTGGCAGGGAGGTGTTCAGGTTGCAGGCTTCCTCGATGAAGAGGGAATGAATCCCACGTCCGTCACCGAAACGTTTGCTGCGATGCGACTCGATATTGACACGCGACGATGGAGCGGTGTTCCGTTCTATCTGCGCGCCGGCAAAAGGCTCGGTCGCCGCGTCACGGAAATCGCGGTTGTATTTAAGCGCGCCCCTCAATACCTGTTTGAGCAAAGCCAGGTCTCGAGCCTTTCCGAAAACGCGCTCGTGATTCGCGTGCAGCCAGATGAAGGAGTCACGATGAAATTCGGCTCAAAGGTACCTGGGGCTGGGATGCAGGTTCGCGACGTGACAATGGATTTTGGATACGGACACGCCTTTACCGAAGAGAGCCCCGAAGCATACGAGAGACTCATACTCGACGTCCTCCTCGGCGACCCACCTCTGTTCCCTCGACACGAGGAGGTCGAGTTGTCGTGGAAAGTGCTCGACCCGATCGAGGAATTCTGGGCGACGAACGGCAAACCTGAGCAGTACGCACCCGGATCGTGGGGCCCTGAGTCGGCTCACGAGATGATGCGTCGCGACGGTCGGGAATGGAGACGCCCGTGATAATCCCCCTTCCGAACACGACCGTCGCCAGCATCCTCCGAACACTTCAAAAGTCGCGAGGAGACGGTGGTGCGGTCGCTCTTGGGCGGGTGTTGACGCTGGTGATAACTACGACCGACGACAAGGTCGAAAAGGTCATCGCCGCCGCAAATGAAGCGTCGAGGGAGCACCCGATGCGCATCATCGTCATCAACAATGTGTCCGATGCAAATCAGACAGTTCCGCTCAATGCGGAACTTCGGCTCGGCGGTGACGCGGGCGCAAGCGAAGTGATAATCCTCAACGCGTCAGACGATTTAGTTGGCGACCCCCAGGGGCTCATCAATGGACTGCTTTTGCCCGATGCGCCGATGGTTGCGTGGTGGCCGGACGCCGCTCCCCTGCGGATGTCGGAAACGTCCCTTGGTCGCGTTGCCGGGCATCGCGTAGCCGATACGATTACGGCGTCCAACCCTGTTGAACTACTTCGAATACTCGCCGAGGCCTATGAACCAGGCGATGTCGATCTGGGTTGGACGCGAATCACACAGTGGCGAGGGTTGTTGGCCGCGACTCTAGACACGGGTGTCAATCTGGGAATCACGGGGGCCAAGGTGTCGGGAGCATTGGACAACTCGGCACCGATACTTCTCGCCGCCTGGCTGCGAAGCGAACTCAAAGTCCCTGTAGAACTTGCCCTCGAGGGGAAAAGCGAGCTGGGAAATATCATTCGTGCCGAGATCATGACGAACGCGGGGTCGATTGTATTGGAACGTACGGAGCCCGGCTTCGCCCGCCTGGCGCAACCGGGCCAACCAGACCACGCGATTTCACTTCCCCTGCGTGGTCTCGGTGATTGTCTGACGGAAGAGCTTCGCCGACTCGACGCGGATATCGTTTTTGGTCGGGTGCTGACCGAGGGCATCCCCCTCCTTGTCGCAGAATCCGAACTCATCTGATGTACCGCCGACTTGAGGTGTTGCCGACACGGTCGGCAGTCGAGGAACGAGTCGCAGCAGAGTTGCTGGCAGTCGTGCAATCGAGCCTCGATTCTCGTGGACGTGCTGATATCGTCGTGACCGGTGGAACGGTCGGGATTGGCACGCTTGCTGCTGTCGCACGATCCCCACTCGTCGCTACCGTGGATTGGTCGCGAGTCCACGTGTGGTGGGGTGACGAGCGATTCGTGCCGGCAGGAAACTTGGAACGAAACGAACAGCAGGCCAGAGATGCCCTTTTTTCACACGTGGCAATTCCCGAGGCAAACCTGCACATGTTCCCGACCGACAACGGACAGACAGTTGAACAGGCGCGGGACGAGTTCCTTGCTGAGCACGTCGACGGTTTTCCAGCGTTTGACGTGGTCCTCAACGGAATCGGCCCTGATGGCCACGCGGCCAGTTTGTTTCCCGGACTCCCCCACGGTGAGGGTCATGACGTCATCGCGGTGGCGAATTCACCGAAGCCCCCCGCGAAACGCTTGTCGTTCACATTTGACGCGTTGAATCGAGGCGAGCGTGTCTGGATTGTCGCGTCTGGTTCGGATAAGTCGGTTGCCGTAGCGCGAATTATCGCGGACTCTCCAGAATCAGAAACTCCGGCGGCCGCGCTGTGTGGAGTGATGGAGACGGTCGTGTGGATTGATGCGGACGCGGCCTCTGCCGTCTCGATTTAGGGCTTACCCGTGGTCCGAAGACGCTCTAATGCGTCGGACAGAATGGTATCGGCTTCTTCGAGCGTGCGCCGCTCTTTGACATACGCAAGGTGGGTCTTGTAAGGCTCGTTCTTCACCAATTGCGGTGGTTTGTTTTTGTTTCGACCGGCAGGAAGTCCTGTCGTCGGTGAATCAATCAATTCTGGAATCTGGTCTTCCGGGACGTCCGCAGCGTAGTGCTTGACGGTCTCGTTTCCCTCGGCGTCCCAGTAGGACACCGCGATACGTGCCGCGTGGTTCCCGTGATCATGTTCGCCCATTGGGCCGCTACCGACGCGGGTCCCTCGAATTGCGCTTCCGCCAGCCATTGCCGAACCTAAACCAGGCCAAAGCGGGTGAAGAGCCCGATTGTGACAACGGCGAGAAACCAGATAACCGCAATGGTGACAGTCAACCGGTTGAGGTTTCGCTCCGCGACACCGCTCGAACCAAGGTTGGAGGTGACACCGCCACCGAACATGTCAGAAAGCCCGCCACCGCGGCCACGGTGCAAAAGAATCGTCATCGTCAAGAGGATGCTCGTCAGTGCAAGGACGACCTGCACGATGATGTAAATGATTTCCATGATGAACCTAGTTTATGCGATTACGTGTCGGGGGAACTGCACAATTTTGGCAAATTCTTCCGCGTCGAGACTTGCGCCCCCGACGAGCGCTCCGTCGACATCCTTTTCACGCATGAACGACGCAATGTTTCCCGATTTGACACTTCCGCCATAAAGGATTCTTGTGGCTTCCGCGGATTCGGACGAAATCTCCTCCGCGATGACGGCACGGAGCGCCGCACAAACGTCTTGCGCCTGGGCGGGAGTTGCTGCTTGACCCGAACCAATCGCCCAGACAGGCTCGTAAGCGACCACGATCTCGGAGCCCGCGGCGAGCCCAGCGAGTACCGAACGAAGTTGACCGACAGGTACGGCACTCGCACCGAACTTTTCGAGGTCGTCGCTGGTTTCGCCAACACAAATGACGGGAACAAGTCCGTGTTTTACAGCGGCTTTCGTCTTCGCCGCGACGAGCTCGTCATTTTCGCTGTGATCCTGGCGGCGCTCTGAGTGACCGACGATGACGTAACGGCAATTCAACTTCTTGAGAAAACCGGCAGAAATGTCACCGGTGTGCGCCCCCTCGTCAAATGGCGACACGTCCTGGGCGCCAAACGCGAAACCCAGTGAGTCGCTCTCGATGAGCGTCTGCACCGATCGTATATCGGTAAAAGGGGGGAAAAACGACACCTCAACCTCAGTGGGAGAAAACTTCGCATCTTTCAGCGTCCAGGCAATCTTTTGGACGAACGCAACCGCTCGCAAGTGGTCGAAGTTCATTTTCCAGTTGCCCGCGATGAGTGGGCGACGATTTACCATCCGAGTACCTCCAGTCCAGGAAGTGACTTGCCTTCGAGGAATTCGAGGCTCGCTCCACCACCAGTTGAAATATGTCCGAAATCAGAATCACGGAAACCAAGCACGCGCACAGCGGCGGCAGAGTCGCCACCTCCGACAACACTGAGGCCATTCACGTTCGTCAGAGCCTTTGCGATTGCCCGCGTTCCTGCAGCGAATGCCGGCATCTCGAAAACACCCATCGGACCGTTCCAGAAGACGGTGTGTGATGATTCGATAAGCCCTGCGAAGGTTGCGGATGTCTCTGGGCCGATGTCAAGACCCAACCCTGATGCACCGAACGCCGTATCTTCCATCGCGTCAATTCGCGTGACGGCGGTTTGGGCATCGGCGGCGAACGCACTCGCCACGACGACGTCGGTGGGCAGAACAATATCCACACCGAGTTCTTTCGCGCGTTCAAGATAGGTCATCACTGTCTTACGCCGGTCGGGTTCGCAGAGAGACGCGCCGATGTTGTAGCCCATCGCGCTGAGAAAGGTGAAAACCATTCCGCCACCGATGAGCAGACGGTTAACGCGAGGCAACAAGTGCTCGATTACACCGAGTTTGTCGGAGACCTTCGAGCCGCCCAAGACGACCGTATACGGTCGCTGAGTATCGGTCGTGAGACGACGAAGGACGTCTGTTTCAGAAGCAACCAGCAGCCCGGCAAAGCTCGGGACGGCTTCTGCCGCTTCGCATACTGAAGCCTGTTTGCGGTGAACGACACCGAAACCGTCCGACACGAAGGCGGCGACCCCTTGTGTCAAAAGGGCCGCGAACTCGACGCGTTCCGAATCGATCTCGGATGTCTCGCGCGGATCAAAGCGCAGGTTTTCGAGCACGAGCACTTCTCCGGGTGCAAGCGCCGCACGCATACTTTGCGCCACCGGACCGACTGTGTCACTCGCGAAATGAACCGTAGCCGCGAGCAGTTCGCCCAATCGTTGTGCGATTGGTGCGAGCGAATATCGAGGGTCGGGAAAGCCATCGGGCCTTCCTAGATGGGACATCACAACGACTGCGGCACCACCGGTCAGTAGTCGTTGAATGGTGGGCAACGATGCTCGAATTCGTCCATCGTCGGTGATGACACCATCCGACAGCGGAACGTTCAAATCGCAGCGAATCAGAACGGTCTTCCCGCCCAGTTCCCCCAGCGTTTCGAGAGTGCGAAGAGCCATTACAAACGTTCGGCGACGTATTCGGTGAGGTCGACGAGGCGGTTGGAATACCCCCACTCATTGTCGTACCACGACACGATTTTGACCGTGTTACCCATAACCTTCACCAATCCCGCGTCAAAGATCGAGGAGTGAGCGTCGCCGACGATGTCACTCGAAACGATGGGGTCGTCGGTGTACGACATGATGCCCTTGAGGTAACCCTCGGAGGCGCGCTTGTAAGCGACGAGTACCTCGTCAATGGTCACCGTTCTTTTCGATACGACCGTGAGGTCAGTAATCGATCCGGTGGGAACAGGTACACGAAGTGCAAACCCGTCTAGCTTGCCCTTCAGTTCCGGAAGTACAAGCCCAATCGCCTTAGCAGCGCCGGTCGATGATGGCACGATATTGATTGCCGCGGCACGAGCACGGCGCAAGTCCTCGTGAGGTCCATCCTGAAGGTTCTGGTCAGCTGTATACGCGTGAACAGTCGTCATCAGACCGTTCTCGATCCCAAATTCGTCATTGAAAACCTTGGCGAGAGGGGCGAGGCAGTTTGTCGTGCACGACGCGTTCGAGATGATGTGGTCGGTTTCCGGGTTATAGGTTTCGTGGTTGACGCCCATGACGAATGTGCCGTGCACGTCGTTACCCGGAGCAGAGATGAGAACCTTTGTCGCTCCCGCGTCGATGTGCTTTTGTGCATCCGTGACTTTGGTGAAACGGCCGGTCGATTCAATCACGATGTCAACACCCAGTTCGCGCCAGGGCAGCAATGCGGGGTCTCGCTCAGCGAGTACCTTGATCTTCTTCCCATTGACGATGACGTGTGAGTCGTCGTAGGTGACGTCGGCGTTCAAGCGCCCGTTGACTGAATCGTACTTGAGGAGCGTTGCGAGAGATTTGGTGTCCGAGAGATCGTTAACCGCCACGATGTCGAGGGTGCTTCCCTGGGCGAGTGCGGCTCGGAGATAGTTCCGCCCGATGCGACCGAAGCCGTTAATTCCGATGGTGACGCTCACGGGTTTTCCTGTCTCAAAGTGTCAAATGCGAATAAAAGCGAAAAGTAGCGCGGCCAATTGAGGCGACACTACCTAGCTACGAGAGTAACAAAATCGAGGCGGAATTGTCACGGGCCGCTGCAAATCGTTGCGCCACGTTGTCCCAGTTCACGATGTTCCAGAACGCCGTGACGTAGTCCGCCTTGACGTTCTGGTAGTCGAGGTAAAACGCGTGTTCCCACATGTCGAGCTGCAAGATTGGCACAGTTCCTTGAGCGGTGTTCGCCTGCTGATCGAACAACTGCTGGACGATGAGTCGAGCACCGACCGGGTCCCACGACAGGATGCCCCATCCGCTCCCCTGAATTCCGAGGCTGGCGGCCGAGAAGTGTGCTGTGAAGGCATCAAACGATCCAAAAAACTCATCGATAGCTGACGCGAGTTCACCCGACGGTCGCTCAGCCGTGCCCGGTGCGAGGTTCGTCCAAAAGATCGAGTGGTTGATGTGACCGCCGAGATGAAACGCGAGGTCCTTTTCCAGTTTGTTTATAGCGCCGAACGAATTGTTCGCACGAGCTTCTTCCATTTGCTCGAGGGCTGCGTTCGCGCCCGCAACGTAGGCAGCATGGTGCTTGGAGTGGTGGAGTTCCATGATTCGGGCCGAAATATGCGGTTCGAGGGCGGCGTAGTCGTACGACAACTCTGGGAGGGTGTAGACGGGCATGGTCTTCCTTTCGGTGGTGATGGGGTTAATCGTCTAAATCGGGGATGCCGTCAGAAGTCGACGGAATTCCCAAATCGGACGCCTTCTTGTCCGCCATGGCGAGCAAGCGTCGAATCCGGCCGGCGACCGCGTCTTTCGTCATAACCGGGGTGGCGTGATGGCCAAGTTCATCGAGGCTAGCCTCTCGGTTGTCGAGTCGCAATCGGCCCGCATATGCCAAGTGGTCGGGAATGTCGGTGCCCAGGATCTCGAACGCTCGTTCAACTCGGGCGCACGCAGCTACCGCCGCTTGGGCGCTACGTCGAAGATTGGCGTCGTCGAAATTCACGAGGCGGTTCGCATTGGCCCGAACCTCTCGGGTTGCGCGCGCTTCGCTCCACTTCTCAAGGCTCGTCGTTGCTCCGATGTAGGTCAGGAACGCCGAAATCGCTTCAGCGTCACGGATTACTACCCGAAAACCACCGCGAAGATCGCGGGTTTTTGCGGTGATACCGCAACGGCTACAGGCCCCGACGAGGGCCATTGCTGCTTCGTTCGTTGGAGCGACAATGTCGATAGTTTGGCTGCGACCGGGATCAGACACAATTCCGCGGGCAAGGAACGCACCGCGCAACACGCCAACGAGGTCTCCGATCGGCGCGGTCGTGAGCTTATTTGGCAGGCCTCGAACGGGGCGACGTCGCGTGTCAAGCAATCCCGTATTCAGGGCAAGTTGGTCTGCACCTTCGGTCACGAGCACCCGCACGGTCTCCACCTTTTTGTTGGCATTTGCGGGAATAATCGTCGAGGTGGAGGGCACTCCGAGCAGAATGTGTGTGAGGTGACGTACTCGTTGAGCGGAGCCGGCGTGATCGAGCTCGATTTCCACCGCGAGTTTCCCGCCGACGAGGTGTAATCCCCCTCCGAAACGCAAAATAGTCGTCAGTTCAGCGAGACGCGTGGACGGTGGTGCGTCGGGTAGGCCGAGCACCTCATCTTTCACGGTCGTCGTCAATGACATTCTGTCGAAATCCTTTTCTACTCGCGCCCAATGTCGCGATGTTTGCGGGTGACCGCTACCCCGGGAATTTCCCCGATGCGACGAGCAAGTTCCTCGGCGATGGCTACGCTGCGGTGTTTGCCACCTGTACATCCTATTGCGATGGTGGCGTGTCGCTTATTTTCACGAGCGTAACCACGAAGCGTCGCTCCTAACATGAGGACGAGACCGTCGAGGTACTGCTCGACGTCCGTCTGGCCGAGGACGAAGGCCGAGACATCGGGGTGTAGTCCGTTCTCGTCGCGCAGGCTCTCGGTCCAAAACGGGTTAGGAAGGAATCGAACATCTCCCACGATATCGGCGTCCGCTGGGAGCCCGTGTTTGAAGCCAAATGATTCAATCACGACGTTCACGTCGGCGCTGTCGTCTGATCGGAACGTGTCAAAAACAAGCGTCGTTGTCTGGTGGGTATTGAGCCCGGTTGTGTCGACGACGACGTCGGCGTATCCTCGGAGGGTTTCTAAACGCGTGCGTTCCGTCCTAATGCCATCGATGAGTGTGCCATCGCCCTGCAATGGATGTGGTCGGCGAACACTTTCAAATCGTTTGATGAGTTCTTCGTCCGTAGCATCGAGAAAGAGAACTCGGAGGTTCGTCTCAACGCGAAGCGTTTCGATAAGCGGCGCGAGCTCTTCGACGCTGTCGCCACCCCGGACGTCGACTACGACGGCAAGACGGTTCATTCCGCTCCCTTTAGTCGTCGCGATATCGACGAGAGACGGTAGAAGCTGCGCCGGCAGGTTGTCAATAACCCTCCAGCCACCGTCTTCCAGAGCGTTTGCAGCGGTCGATCGACCCGCCCCAGACATACCGGTGACGATGATGATGTGCGCGACGCTGTCGGTCATGGTCACTTCAGCCTACCCGCGAGTTTCGCTCGCATTAAGGGAATCGACAATCCGCTGAGCGGTATCGTCACCAATTCCTGGTACCTGCACAAGTTCATCTTTGGTTGCGGCGCGAACAGCAGTGGGACTGCCGAAGTGCGCGATTAGGGCTTGCACCCTCTTTGGCCCAATTCCCTCTAACTCGTTGAGCGTCGATGTTAACACTTTTGTACGCTTCGACTTCTGATATCGCAGAGCGAACCGATGCGCTTCGTCTCGGGCGCGCTGAACCAAGTACAGCGCATCACTATCGCGAGGCAGAATGACTGGAAAATCGCTGTTGGGATGCCAGAGTTCCTCGAGGCGTTTAGCTAACCCGACAACTGCGACTCCGTCGACACCGGACTCCTGAAGAGCGCGAGCCGCAGCGTTCACCTGGGGTTGCCCTCCATCGACCAATATCAGGGTCGTCGGATATCTCATCGCCGGGCGTTCCTCTGCCAGCCGTACCAGTCGACGCGATATCAACTGGTACATCGCTTCGGTGTCGTCACGAGCTGACGCGATTCCGTAATGGCGATAATCGTCTTTGACCGGCAAGCCGTCTTCGAACACAACGAGGGAACCAACGATGTCGGTACCGCCGAGGTGTGAAATGTCACAGCATTCGAAGCGCAACGGCGCTTCGAATAGCCCGAGGTTGTCCCGAAGGTCTTCGAGTGCACGCGATCGTGCAACGAAATCATGGGCACGATGTAATTCGTGTTCGCCGAGGGCAAGCATCGCATTTTTCGTGACGCTCGTGAGAAGCGTGGCGCGGTCGCCGCGCTGGGGAACCGAAATCCGCACTTTCCCCTTAAGTTTGGCATTTGCTCGATGTAGCGTAAGCAATTCCGAGAGAACGATCGACGATTGAGGCTCGAAGGGTACGTCAATCAGCGCGGGCGGCGCGTCCAACTCGTACACGTTTTCTATCGCCTGTTCCAGAATCGCAGCGGGGTCCATCTCAAGTTCGGTGTCGACTGTCCACGAACGGGTTCCACGCACTCGACCACCGCGCACATGGAAAATTGCGATAGCGGCGGAAAGTTCACTCGACGCGAAACCGATGATGTCAACATCCAGTTCGTCACGAAGTACAACCGCGGATCGCTCGGCTATGGATCGCAGCGCACTTCGCTGGTCGCGGAATCGAGCTGCAGACTCGAAATCGTGACGCTCCGAGGCCTCCTTCATTTTGTGACCAAGGTCATCAATTACCGCCGAATCTTGCCGGTTCATGTAGCCGACGAGGTTGTGAGCGAGTTCGCGGTGCTCTTCGGTAGTGACACGTCCAACGCACGGAGCCGCGCATTTCCCGATGTCGCCCAATAAACACGGTCGGTCGTCTCGTCGCGCCTTGGCAAAGGTCGACTTTTCGCACGAGCGAACCGGATACACCGACAACAAAAGATCGAGCGTCTCGCGAACCGCCCAGGATTTGGTGAAAGGACCAAAATAGGTCGTGCCGTCTTTGACACGCGTTCGCGCGAGGAACGCCCGTGGATATTCCTCTCCCATTGACACCGCCAGGTAGGGGTAGCCCTTGTCATCTCGGAACTGAATGTTGAACGGTGGACGAAACTCTTTGATCCACGTGAATTCGAGATGCAACGCTTCCAATTCGCTGCCGACCACGGTCCAATCGACA
>CAEZVJ010000021.1_pt1 | contig 10705 bp, 9 predicted proteins | sample 7264711 | NCBI WGS metagenome assembly CAEZVJ01 (sample SAMEA6813853, study PRJEB35770) | uncultured Microbacteriaceae bacterium | biome: Freshwater; feature: Freshwater reservoir; material: water | place: Czech Republic | collected 2017-05-23 | depth 0.5m m
CCCGTAACGGCGTCGTGGGAATCCCCGTGGGGGCTCGGCCGACACGGCTGGCATATTGAGTGTTCCGCCATGGCAACCCGCTATCTCGGGCCTGGTTTCGACATTCACGGTGGAGGGCTTGACCTGCGATTCCCGCACCATGAAAACGAACTCGCACAGTCGCGCGCAGCCGGCGACGACTTTGCCGCGACCTGGCTTCACAATGGACTCGTCACGATGAACGGGCAGAAGATGTCCAAGTCGGTCGGAAACGTGATGGGCGCCGAAGAATTGTTGTCGCAGACCGACTCGGCGACGGCTCGGTATTTCCTCCTTGCTCCGCATTATCGTTCGACGATGGACGTCCACGACGGGTCGCTTGCGGAAGCCGCTGCGGCATGGGATCGAATTCGTGGGTTTGTTCGACGGACCGCTGACCTGGTCACCGCTGCCCCCGAGGTTCCTGACGCCTTCGCCGCTGCCATGGATGATGACCTTGCCGTTCCGGCCGCTCTGGCGGTCCTCCATGACACAGTCCGCGCGGGAAACACTGCGCTCGATGCCTCCGATTCCGCCGCCATTGTCGCCCGCGCGAACGAGGTCGCGGCGATGGTGAATGTGCTGGGACTTACTGTCGCCACGGACTCGAACGACGCGACCCATGCGGCGCTGGGAACACTCATTGATCGTCTAATTACAGAACGCAACCGTGCTCGCGCGGACAAAGATTGGCCGACAGCCGACAGAATTCGCGACGATATCGACGCCGCGGGAATCACGCTGGAAGACGGCGCCGACACAACCCGATGGAGCATCAACAATGGTTAAGCCAGGACGACCAGGAGCGGCGAAGAGCAAGAAGGGTCCCTTGAAAGGTTCCGGCGGAAAACAGCGCCGTTCCCTCGAAGGCAAAGGACCCACCCCTAAAGCGGAAGACCGGACGTGGCATCCCGCGGGGAAGCGCAAGATCGCACAGGACCGATTGACGGAAGCCCGTGAGCGATTTGGCAAGACAAACTCGAAGGCGCCACAGAAGACCGTTCGTCGGGGCAAGGACAGCGATAACGAGATCATCAATGGGCGAAACTCCGTTCTCGAGGCGCTCCGAACGAATGTTCCAGCAACGACCCTGTATATCGCCTCGCGGGTCGAGTTTGACGATCGCGTCAAAGAGACTCTCTCGCTTGCGACGAAAAAGGGCATCGCGATCCTCGAGATCATGCGTCCCGAAATGGACCGCCTGTGTGGCGAAAACTCGGTGCATCAGGGAATCGCGTTGGCGGTTCCTCCCTACGCTTATAGTCACCCGCTCGAACTTCTTGACGCCGTTGAAGCTCGCGGACAAACCCCGTTGTTTGTTGCTCTGGACGGCGTGACAGACCCCCGCAACCTCGGCGCCATCATCCGATCGGCCGCAGCGTTCGGTGGACACGGAATCATCGTGCCGCAACGTCGCAGCGTGGGAGTCACCGCGGCAGCCTGGAAAACGTCCGCCGGCGCAGCGGCGAGGCTTCCGGTTGCGATGGCATCGAATCTCAATCAGGCAATCAAGAACTTCAAGGAACGGGGAGTCTATGTCATCGGTCTTGATGGTGGCGGGGACATCTCTTTGCCACAGATCGACATCGCGGATCGTCCGTTGCTCATCGTCGTTGGAAGCGAGGGGAAGGGCCTGTCCCGGCTCGTCACCGAGAACTGTGACGTCATTGTGTCGATTCCGATAGGCACGGCCACCGAGTCACTCAATGCCGGAATTGCCACATCCATCACGCTCTATGAAATCGCCATGCGTCGATCGGCAATTGCCGGCAGCCGTTAGCCCCCAGCGGGCGTAGACGGTGGTAACCAGGAATTGCCGAATCGCCTGCGCGCGCTAAACTGGGGAAGTTGTCCCGCCATTTGCGCATTCGTCGCACGGAAGTCAGGAAAAATTCTCAATGAACGCACAACGACCCACCAGCAACCAAGCTCGGGAATTAGCGCGCCAAAAGGCTCGTGATATGCGTCTCGCGGGTAATTCACGCGAAAAACGGAACCGTGTTTTTGTCCAACTGGGACTTGGAGTATTGGCACTTGCTGTCATCGGTGCGCTGGCTGCTGTCATCCTCACCGCGTTTAAGCCAGCCGGCCCTGGGCCGCTTAACATGCAGAGCGACGGTATCAAGATCTCAACCGGGAACGTCGCCGTGACGACCCCCCCAAACCCGTCTGATGCAAGCCCTGTGGCGAGCCCTCCGAACGCAGCGGGAGTTGTCGACATCACGTTGTACGTCGACTACCTGTGCCCAATTTGCGGTCAGTTCGAAGCAGCCAACGGACCCGCAATTACAGACCTCCTTGAGCGTGGTGCGGCGACAATCGAGATTCACCCCATCGCCATTTTGACAAACCGTTCGCAGGGTACCCAATACTCACTGCGCGCAGCGAATGCCGCGGCATGCGTGGCGAATGATTACCCCAACAGCTTTATGAATTTCCACAACGCCCTTTTTGCGAACCAGCCCCTAGAGGAAACACCCGGTTGGACAGACGAAGAACTCATCGGATTCGCAACCCAATCGGGAGCAGGTCCGAAAGTCGAGGCGTGTATCAACGACCTGCAGTTCAAAGACTGGGTCAAGGCGAGCACCGAACGAGCGATCAGCGGAGACATCGCGATCAACAACAAGGACAAGAAATTTGAGGGCGTGACGGGAACCCCGACGATCGTCATTAACGGCACGCAGTTCAACCCGTCATATGACCCGACCGCCACACCGCAGTTCAGCATCGAAGAGTTTCTTCGTGCTGTTGTGACTGCCGCAGGCGTTCAGCAGTAGCGCCCGTCACCAGAGGTCACTTGCTACTCTGGTGATGTCGCCGACTTAGCTCAGCTGGTAGAGCATCTGTCTTGTAAACAGAAGGTCACGAGTTCGAACCTCGTAGTCGGCTCATAATCGTCACAGACCAGAGAGGAGCGAATCGTTGACAACCGACAACCCGGATTCGTCGGCATCACCTCGACGATCTCTGAACCCACTCCTGACTCTCGGAATTGCCGGAATCCTCATATCTGGCACGGCTTTTGCAGCTGGCTACTTTCTGCCGGAAGGGTCGACAAACCCGTTTGCTGAGCCGACGGCGATTGCTCGACCTGTACCCACCGCGCCAGTCGACGCCTCGGCAGTTCGAACCTGTTCGGTGGGCAAGGCAATGAATAATCCCGCGCTCGGCACACAAACCGTCGTTGTATTCGATGAATCCGGAAATCCGTTGCTCACAAATAATTCGGACGATCCCATACCGATGGGGAGCGTCATGAAAGTTATCACCGCTACGGTAGCCCTCGACGTTCTGGGGAAAGACGGGCGACTCACAACTCGTGTAGTCGACGGTTCGACAGCGGGGACCGTCATCGTCATTGGTGGCGGGGACCCGACTCTTCGCGAAGGAGAATTGTCCGTTTATCCCGGTTCGGCGAGCATCGCGGAACTTGCCAGTGAGACGGTGGCTTCGTACCAAGCTAAATACCCAGAAAGCCCAACGATTACGCGTGTCCTGATTGACCTCTCGATGTTCCCAATCGACGACGCGTGGCATCCAACCTGGCCCGAATCTGAACGGACTATTGGGTACCAGCCTCGAATCGTTCCATTTATGGTCGACGGTGACCGCACAAACCCGCGCCAGCAGACCAGCCCCCGCTCGACTGATCCGGCAGGCCGTGCGGCAGACGCATTTGTTTCGGCGCTGCAACAGGCGGGAAATGGTGACGGTGACGTTGAAATCGACTACCAAAGTGCGCCGAGCAACACGACAGAACTCGCGTCTGTAAGCTCGGCCCCTGTGTCCCAACTCATCCCCCAGATGTTGTTGTACTCGGATAACACGCTGGCGGAATTTCTCATGCGGGCGTCCTCGGTCAGTGCAGGGTTCGATGGAGGATTCGACTCCATCCAACAACTTGTGCTTAGTTCGCTTATTAAACACGGTGTGGACATGACCGGTGGTGAATTCGTCGATGGCTCTGGTGAATCTGCGAGCGACCTGATCCCGCCCCGCGCGGTGGTGGAACTCGTCCAACAGATTTTCGATGGAGACGCGAAGCTCACCGCTATTGGGGATGCTCTCCCAGTCGCTGGCCAATCGGGAACGCTCACCAGTCGCTTCGTCGGCGATGCGGAGGTTGCTCGTGGACATGTTTTCGCGAAAACTGGTTGGATATCCGGCGTGTATTCGCTCGCCGGACAAATTGACACCGAAAGCGACGGACGGCTCTCTTTTGTAGTCGTAGCGCGAGGCCAGGTTGACTCGACCGCGAATCCCGCGATAGACGAACTCGTCGCAGGGATTTATACCTGCGGCACGAATCTTGCGTCGTTCTAGGACAACATGACTAACGTACTTATCGTCGTCGACGTTCAGAATGATTTCACCGAAGGTGGGTCACTCGGGGTTAAAGGCGGGAACGTGACTGCGACGTCGATTACGGCGTATATTCGAGCACACAAATCGGACTACTCGCGCGTGATTGCATCACGCGATTGGCACTCACCCGACGGAGACAACGGCGGACACTTTGCAGCAAAACCCGATATGGTCACCACCTGGCCGTCGCATTGCGTCCAGGGAACTACCGGCGCGGCCTACAACCCCGGGCTGGAATCTGAACTCATTGATATTCAGATTTATAAGGGAGATGGACATCCTGCGTACTCCGCGTTCGAGGGGCACACTCCCGGCGGCGCGTCACTGCATGACGTACTTCGGAAGGCCAAGGCCGATCACCTCGATATCGTCGGGATAGCCACCGACCATTGCGTTCGGGCCACCGCCCTCGACGCGATTGCGAAGGGCTACACCGTCACTGTGTTGGCGGACCTGTGTGTCGGCGTGGCTCCGGTCACGACGATTGCCGCGGTTGCCGAGATGTCTGCGGCGGGGGTTAACATTCGTTTCTCGTCACATCACGAGAGCTAAAGGGAACGAGACCGCCGGTGGCGGTCTCGTTCCCTTGTCGGGGTACACCCCATCGGCACGGACGGTCAACCGCGACTTGTCCGAGGTTGGTTTGCCAGAGATTGAGGGTGCGGTTGCCCGTAACCGGCGCAATGGGGCCCCGCCTGTTACAACCAGTAAAGAGAACGAGACCGCCGGTGGCGGTCTCGTTCCCTTGTCGGGGTAACAGGATTTGAACCTGCGACCTCGTCGTCCCGAACGACGCGCGCTACCAAGCTGCGCCACACCCCGTAACTATCGGCTCAAGCGTACCCGATTTCTTTTGCCCGAAGCGTTATCAGAACTGCTTCCGGGGCGCACGCGAACCGAACGGGAGCATAAATTGACGTACCGATCCCGGCGCTGACATTGAGATACGCGTGGCGGCCGAATCGGTTCCACACGTTTATCCCTCGGGCGAGGGCGCGGGGAAGGTCGCTGTTTGTCGTCAACGCGCCTATTCCCGGAACGCACACCTGACCCCCGTGGGTGTGCCCCGCGAAGATAACGTCGGCACCAAGTGTTGTGAGAGCGTCGAGAACACGACGATACGGCGCGTGAGTGACGCCTACAATCACCGAAACGGGCTTGGCCAATTCACCACGCGCCTCCTCGACCGATTCGGCGACGAGGTCGAGTCTGTCGAGGTTGAGGTGAGGATCATCAGTACCTGTGACCAGGATTGACGCGCCGTTGACGGAAACACGAGCCGACGCGTTATTGAGGTCGAGCCAGCCCAGGGACGAATACACCGCGTCAAGTCCTTCGGTGTCGATTCGTTCCCCGTCCTGATCGGGCTCTGACGGCCGAAAGAGATAGGTGAAGGGGTTCGGCATTCGCGGCGCAAAATAATCGTTAGATCCGTGCACGAAAACACCCGATGTGCCGTGAAAGACCGAGAGTGCGTGCGCCAGTGAGGCGACGGATTCCGCGTGTCCAAGAGAGTCACCAGTAACGACAACGAGATCTGGACGGAGCGACGCCAAACTCCGGATCCATGCGATTTTGCGGTTTTGCCACGGCGCTAAATGAATGTCGGAAAGATGGAGAACCCGAATACTCGACGTGCCGGGTTCGAGCACCTCAATCGAGTCGTGCCGTACTTCGAACCTGTTGCGTTCAAACAGTGTTGAATACGCAAGAACACCAGCACCAACCGCGGCAACACCGCCGAACAATGCTGCCGAAATCACTACGGGCAGGATTCTTGGAGAATCGTGAGCGTCACCGATTTCTTGCCGGCTTGACTAATCACGAAGCCAATGTCCGGGTCGGCCGGGTCTTCGGCGGCCGAGCATTTCACCGACACTGGTACGCCAGTGCCGGACAACGCATCCCGTGCCTCTGCTTCGGTCATGCCCACGACGTCGGGAATCGTGACATCCGGTCCCGATGAACGGAAAAGTTTCACGACCATTCCCCCAGCGATTAACTCCCCTTCGCCGGGGTCAGTTCCCGTGACATCTCCTTCGGAAACAGAGTCGGATGGCTCGAACCCTCCAAGTTTGACTTGGAGTCCGAGACCGACGAGCAACGTTGTCGCCTCTTCTACGCTGAGGCCCTCGACCGAAGGCATTTCGAGGCCGCTGCCCTGGAGGAGGCGTGATGGAGGTGCTGGCCAATCTATTGCTCCTGAGTAGTTTTGGTTGGCCATCCGCATCACCGCCGACATGATTTGGTGGCGGTACAGAGCGCCATTGGGGAATGAACGCATCGGGTATGTTCCGATGACATTCCCGACCCATGCCACACTGGCAACGCGGGACGTGGACGTAACAATCCAGGTTTGCGACGAACTGTCGGTAGTTCCGGTTTTGCCGAAGATGGGGACGCCGTCCCCGGGGTTACCCGCAGATCCTGTTCCCCCGCTCATTACCGCTTTCATGGCATAGATTGCGCCCTGTGCTACTTCGGGGTCAATCGTTTGGCGACACGTGACCGGCTGTCCGGGCAATTCCTCACCGTTGGGACCCACCGCGTGATCAAGAATGATGCTCTCGCAGAATTTTCCGTTATTGGCGATTCCAGCCCACGCTGTTGCCATTGTCAGCGGTGCGATTTCATTTGTTCCCAAAATTGCCGAGGGGTTAGTTTGCAATAACGCACCGTCCGCACGGTGAATTCCGAGGGATTCCGCCATTTTACGAATCTCACACTGGTCGAGTTGCTCACCTATCGACGCGAACGCCGAGTTAATCGAGGCGCGCACAGCTTCCAGAACGGTCACAATTTTCGGGGCTTGAGCATCGTTCTTGAACTCCCAAATTCCACCCCACGGTCCGCCACCGTCAGTACAGGTGTCTAAATAGTGAGACTGGTCTTTTTTAAATTCGCTCGCGTCGACAACTTCGTTCAGACCGCGTCCGGAATTCAGCCATGCGAGAAGACCCATGATTTTGTAGGTTGAACCAGTCTGGAACCCGCTTGATCCACCGTAGTCCCGGTCAGTCGAGAAGTTGACTGCGCTCGCTTCAGCCCCGCCACCTTCGAGGGTGTCATTGAATATTTTGTTTTGCGTCATCGTCAGGACGCGGCCTGTGCCGACCTCAACAGAGTCGAATGCCGCACCAATATTCAGGATCGGAGACGACTTAGGGACATTCCACACCTCTTTTTGAGCAAATTTCTGTAACGAATTGTCAAGCGTCGTGTATAACTTGTACCCGCCGATGTTCCAGTTCGTGATTCGCTCATCGACCGTCGACCCAAGTGCTTCGAAATTCGTCACGTTTTTCACGACGTAATCACAGAAATGCCGTGAGTATTTTTGGGCCGCGATACAACCACTCGAGGGGTCTTTAAGGTTGACGAAATTTTCGTCGACAGGAATTGAAACCGCCTCTTGATACTCGGCTTCTGTGATGTGACCGGCATCGCGCATCGACCTCAGGATGTCGTCGCGACGGATCTGGTTCGCCGGATAGTTTTCGGGTTGTGCGAGATTTCGCAAGACCGGGTATTGGACGATGGCCAGGAGCGACGCCGCCTGCGAGATTGTGACATCTTGTGCACTGACCCCGAAATAGCGATTTGCGGCGGCTTCAACACCATAGGTGTTTCCACCGAACCCCGAAATGTTGAGGTACGCTTCCAGAATTTGTTCTTTATTGAATCGTTTCTCGAGTCCGATCGCAAGTTTGATTTCTTTCAGTTTGCGCTCGGTGCTCGATGCCGTCGCTTCGGCATAGGCGGCACTTCGCGCTTCTTCGGATGGCAACGCTTCGGCACGCTGAACATAGATGTTCTTGATGAGTTGCATGGTGAGAGTCGACGCACCAGAAGTTACGCCGCCAGATGTGACGTTCCCGATCGCGGCGCGAATAATTCCCGTGAGGTCGACACCTTTGTGTTCGTAGAAACGACGATCTTCGCCGTCGACCGCCGCGTCCTTGAGATATTGCGACATTTGGTCGAGGCTTACCTCAACTCGGTTTTGCCAATAAACATCGGCAATTTTCACGTAGCCATTCTCTGGGTCCGCGTTCTTCTGGACATAAATTTCGTTGTTCTGAGCCTGACGACCGATTTCAATAAAGTCCGGAAGAGCGTCGAATACAGACAGCGAGTTCTTGATTGCGATTCCGCTCACGGCAAGGACTGGTGCAATCATGACCGTAACAAGGACACCTGAAATGATTCCGACGATGCCCAATCCGAGCCAAGAGCCGACAGTGGTCGTGAATCGCGTAAAGAGGTTGGGCATAGACTCAAGATTACCCAGTCAACCTAAGAATTTCCGAAACGGAGCAACCGTGAGCCAGTGGGAATATGCGACAACGCCACTCATCATTCACTCGACTACGCAGATTCTCAACACGTGGGGTGAGGAAGGCTGGGAGCTCGTCACTATCATTGCTGGCCCTGAAGGCGGGCTAGTTGCCTATTTCAAGCGCCCTCTGAACGGTTAGGAAATCCACATGTCTGTTACGGCTCGTCTCGCCGAACTGGGAATCGTCATCCCTGCGGTTGCCAAGCCTGTTGCGTCGTATGTTCCCGCGACCGTCACGGGAAATCTTGCCTTTACCGCCGGCCAACTGCCGTTTGTGGACGGTTCGCTTCCGGCTACCGGAAAGGTTGGCGCAGAGGTCAGCCCAGAGGACGCGAAGGATTTTGCGCGAATCGCCGTGCTCAATGCTCTCGCCGCAGCGCAGACGGCGATTGGGTCGGTTGACCGCATTACTCGCATCGTCAAACTTGTCGTGTTCGTTGCGTCCGCCCCGAACTTCAGTGGCCAACCTGCTGTTGCGAACGGCGCGAGCGACACGCTCGTCGAGATTTTTGGTGATGCAGGTCGTCACGCGCGTAGCGCCGTCGGTGTTGCGGTTTTGCCCTTGGATGCGCCGGTCGAACTCGAACTCATTGTCGAATTCGCCTAGACGTTAGTGCCAAACATATTGACAGTTGGTAAAGGGGCATGATTGTCCCCATGATGTGGCGGTAGTGAGCAAATAGAACATCACCGCGTAACGCTGGGGTTATGAGCCCAACTCTCAGTTCAGCACTCGGCCCGCTTGCGTCAGCAGTCGACGCCGACGTTCGCGATCTGTGTGTCACCGGTGATGGTCGAGTATGGCGAAGCGATGGTCGTGGATTTGTCACGACGGACATCATTGTCGACCCACGCGAGGCTCGGCGGATTGGGGTGGGGCTCGTCGAGACGGCGGGCGGTCGGGTTGACGACGCACGGCCCCTCGGTGACGCGGCGCTCGCCGGTCAGGTCAGAGTTCATGTCGTGCTCCCACCAGTCGCACGGGACGGTGCCATCGTGACGCTTCGGTTCCCGCGTCACATTCCCGTCACGACCGAGGACTACCTGGTTGATTCGGAGTGGGATTGGGAGGAACTCGTAAAACAGTCAATCCTCATCACGGGTGCAACGGGAAGCGGCAAGACGACCTTGTTGGAGTTGTTGATGGCACGCATTCCGGCCTCGGAGCGAATTCTTGTCATCGAAGACATTCCGGAAATCTCGGCGCGCCACCCTCACGCCGTTTCGCTGTGCACTCGCGCGGCGAATGCGGAAGGCGCCGGTCACGTCACGATGAGCGCATTGGTGCGAGAGTCGTTGCGCATGAGCCCTGACCGTATCGTGCTTGGCGAAGTTCGTGGCGCGGAGGTCATCGACCTACTCTTGGCGCTCACTGCGGGTCACCCTGGTTTGTCCTCGCTTCACGCTCGAACGCTCGGTGAAGTTCCCGAGAGATTGACCGCATTGGGAATGATTGCCGGATGTGACCCCGTGACGATTGCGCGACTCTCCACGGTCGCGTTCGATCGCATCATTCATTGCGAGCGAACCGAATTAGGAATTCGACTGAGCTCGGGGTTGCTTCGACGAGTTGGTGACGTTCTCGAAGTGTCGCGATGACACCGACCGAGTTGAGGCGACTCGCGGCGACGTTGGACGCCGGGATCACTCAACTCGATGACCGCACAGGCGACAACGATTTTGTTTCCGAGATTCTCGAGATTGCGCGGGAGACAGGAGCGCCTCGGACGCGCATCCTTCGTGTCGTCGCCGACGCCCTCGACGCGAACATCGAATTGGAACGCGAGGCCACCATCGCTGCCGCATCGGCCCGGCATTCGGCTCTCGTGCTTACCGCACTTCCTGCTTTCACACTGATTGTCACCGAGTTCTTTGGCACACACGCCCTCGGTTTTCTCCTTGGCGCACCGATGGGATGGCTGTGCCTTGCCCTCGGAGTAGGGGCGTCCTTCGGCGGATGGATGTGGATGGACCGCCTGC
>CAEZVJ010000025.1_pt1 | contig 9725 bp, 7 predicted proteins | sample 7264711 | NCBI WGS metagenome assembly CAEZVJ01 (sample SAMEA6813853, study PRJEB35770) | uncultured Microbacteriaceae bacterium | biome: Freshwater; feature: Freshwater reservoir; material: water | place: Czech Republic | collected 2017-05-23 | depth 0.5m m
CAAACCTTGTGGTCACGGGTCTATCGGGCAACGGCTTCACCGATGTCAGCATCCAATCGTTCCCTGGTCAAATCATTGGTATTGCCGGCGTCATCGGAAACGGTCAGTCGCAATTCTTGAAGGCGCTATCCGGTCAGGCAGAATTCACCGGTTCCATCGAAATCAACGGTGAAACCAAAACCGCACGACAGCTCAACGGCAAGGCGGCACTCATGCCGGCCGACCGTCAGCGCGAGGGTGTCATGATGCGTATGTCGGTCCGAGAGAACTCGGCCCTGTCGTCGCTGAAAAAATTCAAAAAATTTGGACTCTTGAGCCGCAGAAAAGAAGTGGACCAGGTTCATGAAACCCTCAGTTCGCTGTCCATTAAGGCGCCGAGCCTTGAGGCGCCGGTCTCCGCACTGTCGGGTGGAAACCAGCAAAAGGTGGTCCTGGCCCGCGCCCTGCTGTCGAACCCCGTCATGGTTCTGGCCGACGAGCCGACTCAGGGCGTCGACGTCGGTGCCCGTTTAGAGCTCTACGAGATCTTGCGTAAGGCATCAGCAGACGGAATTCCTGTCGTGGTTGCGTCATCCGACGCGAAGGAACTCGAAGGTCTCTGCGACACGGTGTACGTATTGTCACGTGGACAGGTCGTCAAAACCCTGCACGATGGTGAAAACCGTGAAGAGGCAATGATCGAGGCGGCCGTTACCTCAACCACTAAGGTGATTCGCCTAGAACGTGAAGACCGCGAACAGAAATTGGGGAACGAGACCCCTGTCGAAAAGTTCCGCCGATTCCTCCGAGGCGATTATGCGCCGCCCGTCATGCTGGCCCTGGTGATGATCGCCGTGGCCGCAATAATCCTGCCGGGTAGCTCAACGTACCTCGGTGATTTCAATATCAAATCAATGTTGCTTCTCGTCAGTGCGCTCGCTTTTGTCGGCATTGGACAAACAACGGTCATGATGACCGGCGGAATTGACTTGTCTACCGGTCCGCTGGCTGGGTTCTTGGTGGTCATCGCTTCGTTCTACATGAACGACGACTCTCCATTAACGGCGGTGATCATGGGGCTCGTAACGATGGCGTTAGTTGCGGCATTAGTCGGTTTAATCAACAGTTCCTTGATTAGGTTTGTGAAATTCACGGCAATTGCCGCAACCCTGACGACATACATAGCCATCGGCGGTTTCGCCTTCATTTTGCGGCCCGAGCCGGGAGGCCTCATCAGCCAGGCGATCGCCGAGTCGATGAAATCAACGCTTGGCCCTGTCCCCTATGTATTCATCGCCGCTGCAATCGCGGCAGTTGGCATGGAGTACTTGCTTCGAAAGTCCCGCTGGGGTTGGAACCTTCGTGCGGTTGGGTCAAATGAAGAGTCCGCGCGCAAAATTGGAGTCAACATCAACCGCTCGATTATCGGCGCGTATGTCATTGGGTCGTTGTTCGTCTTCGTGGGATCAATTCTTCTTGCTGTCCAACTGGGAATCGGTGACGCTACCCAAGGTGTGACATACACCCTGACCGGAATTACCGCGGTTGTCCTCGGTGGAACTTCATTGATGGGCGGACGTGGAACTTATATCGGAACGTTGATGGGTTCCGTATTGCTCATTCAGGTGCTCAACGCCACAGTCTTCCTCGATCTCGACCAAAAATGGCAGTACTGGTTGCAGGCCGGGCTCATTCTCATCGCGGCAGTCGTGTACAGCGTTGCACGTGCACGAAAAACACGTCTCAAAAGGGCGTAAACGCCAAAATTAGTAAATCGGGGTTCTCGAAAGAGAGCCCCGATTTACGTTCAAAGAAAACGTCTAGTGAATCTTCTTTTGCCGGGTCAATTCGGCGACAGCAGACCAGTCAAGGTCTTTGATGTCCGGGTCGACGAGTGCCTGCTCAAATAGTTGGTGAAGGACGGTGGCCACTGGAAGCGTGAGTCCTAGGCTTGTGGCTGCATCCTCAACAAGCTTCACGTCCTTGAGACCAAGCGCCATCGAGAATCCGCGCGGCGTGTAGGCGCGATTGACAATCATTGGGCCATATCCGGCGTACGCGGAACCGGTAAAGGCGGTGTGGGTCAGAATCTCCATGAAGGTGTTCGGATCGACTCCAGCGGATTCTACTAATGCCACCGACTCCCCAATGGCCTGCAGCGCATGAATCAGGTTGTAATTGACGCCAAGTTTGACGAAATTTGATTTGGCGTGGTCTTCACCAACATTCCAATGCTGCGCAGCAACCTTGTCAAAGATGCCGCCTGCCGCTGCGATGTGCTCCGCTTTTCCGGCCGCCACCACAAGCAACTTGCCGCTCGTGATTGCGATGGGGCGGCCCAGCACAGGCGCCGCAATGTAGCCAATTCCCTGCCTACTGTGACGTTCGGCCAGCGTCGCTGACGCGGCAGGACTCAATGTTGACATATTGATGTGGATGGCTCCAGGTTTGGCTTGCTCGAGGCGTTCGTCGCTGAATACGTCTAGCGCCGCATCATCATTACTAAGCAGCGACATGAAGAAGTCATTGTGCAGTGCTTCGACTAATTCAACCTGTCGTGCACCTTTACTGAGCAGCTCCTCGACATCTTTAGCGGAGCGATTCCAGATATCTAGGTCGAAGCCCTGGTCAAGCAGCCGATGCGCCATGGCGGTACCCATCGAGCCAAGCCCGATGATTGAGACGCGAGTTTTCTCTGCCACGAGTTATCCCATCAATTCGTTACGAACAAATTCAAGTTCCCGGCTGACGTACTCAATAATGTCGCCGGTTTTCAGTTCTGGAGGTAAAACATCCCACGTATACGTCTCGATTTCCAGGTGATCCGAAAGCGGGGTTGCACGGTGCATGGCGAGAGCCTCTTGGACGCCAAAGCGAGTTGTGCGAAACGGACCGAGCTCTTCGAGGAATACGGGCACGTGGAAGTGTGTGCGCATCTCGCTGGGGATCGGATTTGCCTCGTATGCGTCGAGCGCTTCGCCAAGGTTCAAGAACTTGGTGATCGTGCCGCCTTGCTTGAGTGATGTCTGGCTGAGGTAAATCGTGTCCGTGAAGCGTCGAAGCGCTTCAATTTTGTCGTGTGTGAGTTCTTCAACCCACAGCGATGACGCTTCTTGAAGTTTGAAGATTGGGATACCAGCGTTCACAATCATGTTCAGCGAGTCCGTGATGTTTTCAAAACCAACTGACTGGTGCCCAATATCAAAAACTATTCCCAGGTAACGGCGAACTGCCCCTTCGGCTTCACTCAATGGAATGTTGGCGACCTCAGCCAATTCGCTGATACCGGCGCGTGAATAGACCCGATCCGTGAACCACTCAAGAGTCTCGTCCGTGGTTTCCAAATAGCACGCAGGTTCTGGTTCAATCGCAAGTTTGACTCGGCGCCCCGTGCGTTCTTCGAGGTCGCGCAAGTGAGCGACGACCCGGAACACGTTGCGCGTGAACTTCTTGATATATGCCTCCCCGGCAACATTTGGCTTGAATGCGAGGGGTGCCGTCTGAATCGAAGGATTCACGTCGGCCGGCGAAATCTCGGCCAAAATGTCGGCAATCGAGTTGGTGTAGTTGACACGGTCATCGGTGGTCCAGTCCGGCTCGTAAACCCTCTCCATGACCAACTCGCCCTTGAACGGACCGTACGGGAAGGCGTTCACCGTATAGACGTAAAGGTCCTCCTTCGCAAGGAACTCGGCAAGCGACGCGCGTTCCGCGGGACTGTCGGTCAGGGTTTTGGCTGAGGACGCTGAAATGCGCAGGGAAACCGCAAAAGGATCATTCGGGGATATCCGCTTTTTGACCTGCGGGACAAACTCACGAAGGCTGGCGTTCATTTCGGCCCATGTGTCGCCGAGGTGGACCAGGGTCGAATAACCGAGGTGGCCTAAGCCATTGTTGAGTTTCATGAAGCCTTCCCACGCTGTCGTTTAATCAAGTTTATGTGCAGTTTGACTAAACACGAAGCGCGAATTTGACCACTTTTTGCCCATTTCATAAACAAATAATGAATATTGGGTATCTATTCTGTAAGGTGATGGTAAACCACCTGGATGTCGGGTGCCAGCGCAAAAGAGGGGACTCGATGCATTTCGCTATCGGTGAAGAGCTACGTCGAGTCCGACTTTCTCGCAAATTGAGTTTGAGAAACGTCGCTTCTGCAGTCGGCGTTTCCGCCAGCCTCCTCTCGCAGGTCGAAACCGGCAAGACGCAGCCATCGGTGTCCACTCTCTACGCATTGGTGAACCACCTCGGGGTTTCGCTGGATGGGCTGATGAAGGGAATGAGCCAGTCAGATAGCAAAGCGGCTGACGACTCTGGTTACGAAGATGGGCACCACGGAATCGTGCAGCGCCGTAGCGAGAATCCAGTGATTGAAATGGAAAACGGCGTGGTGTGGGAGCGTTTGGCCGACGGCGGACGTGACGATGCCGACCCACTCATGGTGACCTACGAACCGGGCAGCTCAAGTTCTGTTGAAGGCAAAATGATGCGCCACGATGCCCTCGAGTACGGATTGATCATCGAAGGCACCTTGACTCTTCGAATCGAAAACGATGTCCACGAGATTTACCCAGGAGACTCTTTCAGCTTCGATGCAAACCGTTTGCACATGTTCGAAAACAATTCGGCTAAACCCGCACGCGGGATTTGGTTTGTCATTGGCAGCAAGCACGGGGAAAATTTGGACCTCAGCAACCTCGGCCCTGCAAAATCTGCGACACCGTCACTGCCCGCGAAGTCTGCCGTCGATGTACTGAATGCGATGGGCGACGCAAAAACCCGCAAGTTAACGGGCCAGACTTCTTAATCGCTTCGCGTTAAACCAACATGCTGAGTGGATTTTCGATTCGCTTCACGAATGCCGCTAACCACTGGGCTGCGAGTGCACCGTCTACCGCGCGATGATCCGCGGACAGCGTAACCGTCATGACGTTAGCGATCACAATTTCGCCATCCTCAACAATCACACGCGGTGACGCTGCCCCCACGGCCAAGATTCCCGACTGAGGTGGATTCAAAATTGCGCTGAATTCCTTGGTCCCAAACATGCCCAGATTGCTCACGGCAAAGCTGCCGCCTTCAAGCTCTTCTTGGCGTAACTTGCCTGCGCGTGCGCGAGCAGCCATTTCCGTAATTTCCATGCTCAGGTTACTGAGAGAGCGCTTTTCAACACCGCGAATGACGGGTGTGAACAAGCCGCCCTCGGTAGTTACGGCAACAGCGATGTCTGCCGAATCGTACTTGTGCATGGCCTCGGCGTTCCACACGACGTTCGAGTCTGGAACATCCATAAGCGCGCTTGCAACTGCCTTCACAACTATGTCGTTCACCGAGATCTTGACCGATGAAGATTGATTGATGCTCGCGCGAAGTTCGAGCAACGCGTCAACTTTGCAATCCGCGGTGACGTAAAAGTGGGGAACGGTTGACTTGCTCTCGGTGAGGCGACGTGCGATTGCGCGACGCATTCCGGTGTGCGGCACAGTTGAGTAGCTGCTCGAATGCTCTTGAGTCGCAAGTTCTGAACTCGACGATAAGGGCGAGGTTCCCGAGGACGCCACGCTTGCGCTGCCCGGTGCGAAACTCTCAAGGTCTCGGCGAACCACACGGCCCAAGGGTCCGGTGCCCGTAATCTGTGACAATTCGATGCCTCGTTCACGAGCTAACTTGCGAACAATTGGGCTCACGAACTGCCGTGACTCGTCCGTCGTTTCGATTGGTGCAGATGAGGATCCAACGGGCGCCACCGCGGTTGCCTCAACGTTGTCCGCAACCTGAACTGTAGGTGCTGCAGCACCAAGTAGTGCGTCACCTGCCGAGCCGTCTTCGCCCGCACCAAGCACGATCATGATGGGAGCACCAACGTCAACCGAATCTCCGTCGGCAACGAGAATCTTATAAACCGTCCCTTGGGCATCACACGCGAAATCCACAACGGCCTTCTCGGTTTCGATATCGGCAATGATGTCACCGATGTTGACGGATGCCCCGACGGCGACATGCCACTTTGACAGAACAATTTCTGTTGCGCCAGCGGCAACTTCCGGCATCGTGATGAGCGTAGCCATCAGTTCTTCCCAAATCCCATTGCGACGTTTTTCAATCCAGCGGCAACTTCTTCGGTCCGTGCGATTGCCGCACGCTCAAGCACCTTCGAAATGCTCGGTGACGCTTCACCGCCATGAACACGCTGTACCGGCTGATCGAGGTAGTCAAAGAACCGGCGTTGAATCTCATCGGCCAGCCAGCTACCGTAACTCGTTCCCTGTGCGCCCTGCTCGACAATCATCACCGCGTTTGTCTTTGTGATGCTTGCTTCAATCGTTGTCCAATCAATGCTTGCGCGGTCAAGCCAGCGAAGGTCGATAACTTCGGCATCAATTCCGGTTTGCTCGACGGCCTCCAGCGAGTGGCTGACCATTGAAAGATACGTAAGGACCGTGACGTCATTACCTGCACGCTTGATTGCTGCCTTTCCAAACGGGATCTGGTAGTCGTAATCACCAACCGCAATGTCGCCCGTTGAGGCATAGAGGTCAACGTGCTCGATCACGAGTACCGGATCGTTGAGTGCCAGTGCGGCATTCATCAAACCGATGTAGTCGAACGGGTTTGATGGAGCAACAATGCGCCAACCTGGCGCGGTTGCAAAGATGCCCGCCGGATCCATGAGGTGCTGGGAACCATAGCCAGAGCCCATTGCAATCTTGGTGCGAATCACCACGGGAACCGCAGCGTCGCCGCCAAACATGTGACGTGCCTTCCCGATTTGGTTGAATACCTGGTCGGCCGCCACCCACATGAAGTCTGGGTACATGAATTCGATTACGGGGCGGAAGCGACCATCGAGTGCCATTCCCCCACCAAGGCCCGCGAATGCGTTCTCGCTGATTGGTGTCCCCAGAATTCGTTCTGGGTACTTCTCGACGAGCCCTTTCGTTGCGCCGTTTGTGCCGCCCTTGAGGCGGTGCACGTCCTCACCAAGTACAACGATTCGAGCATCAGTTTCCATGCGTCGATCCATGACGGCCGCAACCGCATCAACGAAACGTACTTCTTCTTTTTCTCCCGTGTGCGACGCGAGTTCTTCCGTTCGAACACCACTCAATTCCGATGCGTCGCCGCGTACTCCTACGTTGACGAAGTCGGCACTCGGCCACAAATCGACGCGAATCCGTCGAGAACCGGGTTTACCTGCAGGGTCGGCCTCGAGTAATTCGTTGACGGCCAGTTCCATTGCAGCCTGCGCCTGTGCTCGAACGCTATCGACCTCATCTTGAGCAATCAATCCGAGTGTCATCATCTCGTTGGCAACTCGGGTTAGCGGGTCACGTCCGCGCCACTCTTCTTCCTCGTCCTTTGGCCGGTATCCAAATGCACTACCGGGGAATGGGCCGTTCTGGTGGAAAAATCGATAAACCTCTGCCTCAATCACCGCCGGGCCGTTACCCGCGCGAGTGTGTTCCTCAATTTCTTTCATCGCAAGGTAAACCGCGAGCGGGTCCATGCCGTCTACCCGCCAGCTGGGAATCCCGAAACCGGTGCCGCGACCGGAAAGACGTTCTTCTGCGGTGACTTCCGAAACATGCGTGGACACCGCATAAAGGTTGTTTTCGATAAAAAAGACCAGTGGAATATCCCACGCGGCGGTCAGATTCATGGTTTCGAGAACAGAACCGATGTTGACAGCGCCATCACCGAAATAACTCACGGTGAGATCGCTGGTACCTGAGTGTTGCTGTGCCCAAGCATTACCTGCACCGAGCGGAACACCACCGCCAACGATCGCGTTGGTTCCTAGAGCGCCCGCTTCTTTCCACTGCAAGTGCATCGAGCCACCACGTCCGCGACAATAGCCTTGTGCCAAACCCAGGATCTCCGCGAGTGTGCGCTGCAGTACCTCTTGGATCGGTTCGTTCACCAGGTTGGTCACGTCGAGGCCGTCCGGAGTCACGTAACCAATCGCCTTTGCCAAGAATTGGTGGTGACCACGATGAGAGCCGTTGACGGCATCCGTGCTGCGAAGCCCAACGATCGAACCAACAGCGCCGCCCTCTTGGCCGATACTCGAGTGGGCCGGACCGTGCACTAATCCCTCGGCAGCAAGTTGTAGAACTGTTTCTTCGAAAGCGCGAATGAGGTGCAGTTGACCCAACATGGTTTCCAGGAGGTGCGGATCGGCATCCCGCCAGTCTTCGGGTGTGGTGCGGAGTTCTACCCAGGGCTCTTTCGGGGAAAGCTGGATTCTTTCGGTCATCGTTGACTCCAATGTGGGGACGGACTGCTACGGGTTGTTTGCTTACCCATAGAATAGCAAAATGTATCCAATTGGCAAATAAAATCGTGCGGATACGGATAAAATCGCGATTTATAAGCCAGACTGTATCCATTCAGAAGATTGAGGAGTCGTCATGAGCTCAGGAATCCCTGGTTTGCGGGGTACGGACCACATTGGTTTCACAGTGCCCGACATAGAGGAAGCGACAATCTTCTTCAGGGACATCATCGGCTGCGAACTTGTCTACGACCTTGGCCCGTTCCAGAGTGATGATGACTGGATGGCGGAGCATCTCAACGTGCACCCGCGCACCATCATGAAGCAAATACGTTTCTTCCGATGCAAACACGGGTCTAACTTCGAGATTTTCGAATACATCTCAGCCGACCCCGATGGCCCACGCCCGCAGCCTCGCAATAGCGACATTGGCGGACACCACCTTTGTTTTTACGTGGACGACATCGATTCGGCCATCGAGTACCTCAAAGAAAACGGAATTCGCGTTTTGGGGGAAAAGACCAACAGTTCCAATGCGAGCCTCGGGCAGCAATGGGTCTATTTCTTGAGCCCGTGGGGAATGCAATTTGAATTGTGCAGCTACCCAAACGGCAAGGCATACGAGAAAGAAGCAAAGGTGACGTTGTGGCATCCAGTCCACCCATCACAGTAGCCGCAGCCCTGCGTGAAGAAATTCTCAACGGAACGCTCGCCCCGGGCGAACGAATCGTTCAAGAAGATGTTGCCGAACGGTTTGGAGCGAGCCGCCAGCCGGTTCGCGATGCTCTTCGCCTGCTCGAGGGTGACGGACTCGTCACGCTGAAAGCAAATGCGGGGGCATGGGTTTCTCAGTTATCCGAAAGCGAGTGCGACGAAGCGTATCTTGTGCGCGAGAGGCTCGAGCCGCTCCTGATTTCTCACAGCATCCCGAACCTCACGAGCGTGCAGATTGAGCGCCTCACTCAGTTGGCGGACGAGATTGAAAAAACTACCGACATCGAGAGTTTCTTGCGCCTTGATCGTGAATTTCATCTGTTGTCGTACGCGGGAGCCAACGATGGAATGCTCAAGGAATTCGTAGAGCGAATTTGGAACACCACGCAGCACTATCGTCGCGCCTTCGCGCAGTTGAATGAATTTGCGGATTCCAACGTCACACACATGGAGCACAACATGATTGTGGATGGCATTGTCCGAAAGGATTCGCGACAAGCAGAACTCGCGCTGGAAGGGCATATTCGCCGGACCCGAGTCACGTTGGCCAAGCACCACGAACTGTTTAGTTGATTACCTCAGTAGTCGAACGCGGTGGTGTACCCGTTGATCGCAGGCTGCCCACCGAGGTGTGCATAGAGAACGTTGCTGCCCTCGGGGAAATACCCTTCGCGAACGAGGTCAATCATGCCCGCCATCGATTTGCCTTCGTAAACCGGGTCGGTGATCATTCCGTCCATCCGCGCCACAAGCTCAA
>CAEZVJ010000027.1_pt1 | contig 9644 bp, 9 predicted proteins | sample 7264711 | NCBI WGS metagenome assembly CAEZVJ01 (sample SAMEA6813853, study PRJEB35770) | uncultured Microbacteriaceae bacterium | biome: Freshwater; feature: Freshwater reservoir; material: water | place: Czech Republic | collected 2017-05-23 | depth 0.5m m
AAGAAGGTCGAAGGGTCCGTCGAAATTCGCGAGGCTGACGCGGAATCCGTCCTCGGAACTAGGCGATCTTTCCAAGGGAAATCAGCTCTCGGGCAAGTTCGCGGTACGACTCGGCCGCTTGGTGGTCCGGTGCGAAGGTGGTGATGGGTGCTGCAGCGACGGTCGAGTCCGGGAACTTGACGGTGCGTCGAATAAGGGTCTTGAGAACATCCTTGGGTCGGTTCTGCTTGACCAGATCCAGCACCTCGACAGAGTGCAGGGTTCGCGGGTCATACATCGTCGCAAGAATTCCGTCGAGTTCGAGCGTCGGGTTGAGTCGCGCCTTCACCTTGTCGATTGTGTCGAGCAGCAGGGCAACACCACGCAACGCGAAAAACTCGCACGCGAGCGGGATTAGCACGCCGTGGCTCGCGGTCAACGCGTTAACGGTCAGCAGTCCGAGCGACGGCTGGCAGTCAATGAGGACAACGTCATAATCGGCGAGCACGGGCTTCAAAATGTCGGCAAGCACGTGTTCACGAGCGACCTCGTTCACTAACTGCACCTCGGCCGCGGCAAGGTCGATGTTCGCCGGAAGGATATGGATGTTCTCAATCGACGTCGCCTGAATCACGTCACGGGTTGTCAACGGTGAACGACTTGAATCGACCGCCTTGTCGGGAACAAGCAGGTTGTAAATCGTGGGTCCGTCGTGGGCAGTGGCTCCGATTCCTGCGGTCAAAGCCCCTTGCGGGTCAAAATCAACAACAAGAACTTTTCGGCCAACCTCGGCGAGCGCACCGGCCAGAGAAATCGCCGTTGTCGTCTTGCCCACTCCACCTTTTTGGTTGCACAGCGAAATCACGCGCGCCGGACCATGGGAGGTCAACGGCTGAGGCACGGGAAAGGCGGTCACGGCACAATTCTACGGTGAATAACGCACGGTTTTACCGCGCCCTCGGATGAGAAGTCCGATATGCCTCGGTCAAAGCATCACGCGTCACGAGCGTGTAAATCTGCGTTGTCGCAACCGACGCGTGGCCCAACATCTCTTGCACGACTCGAATGTCAGCGCCACCCCGCAATAGATGCGTTGCGCACGAATGGCGAAGTGTGTGAGGCGAAATCGTCGACGTAATGTCGGCCCGCGCCGCCGCAGCTCGAATGATGAGAAAAACGTTTTGTCGGGAGAGCGGGGCGCCCCGAGCACCGAGGAAAAGTGCTGGCGTACCGCGGCCATTGGCTAGAAGTGCGGGACGACCGCGCACAAGATACGCATCGAGTGCCTCGCGAGCAAAACGACCGACCGGCACCACCCGCTGTTTGTTTCCCTTACCGGTCAGCGTGATTACCTCCAGCACCTCGTCGGCCCGAACGTCATCGACGGTCAAGCCAACCGCCTCAGACACACGGGCGCCAGTCGCGTACATGAGTTCAAGAATCGCTCGATCGCGCAAGCCAACGGGGGTCTCGGTCGGTGTCGACTCGAGTAGTGCCGTCACTTCCTCGATACTCAGTGCTTTGGGTAGGCGTTGGGTGCGACCTGGTGCAATCACGGCGCCCGTCGGATCGCTCGAAACGAGACCCTCGGTGACAAGGTAACGATGGAATGACCGAACGACTGAGAGCGCCCGGGTGATCGATGATGTGGCGAGACCGTCGCGTCGAAGGGAGGTCAGGTAATCCGTCACGGCGACAGAGTCAATGGACTCGATTGCCCGCGTGCCGACGAATGCGGCCCACCGGTCAAGGTCGCGTCGATAGGCCACGATCGTGTTGGCACTTCGGCCCCGCTCCAGCGCCGTGTGACGCAGAAACTGCTCGATGAGGCGCGTTACCTCCATGGTGGGCTACTTGTCGCTGGTGTAGTCGACGTCGAGCACGTCAGCCGTGTGTCGAACCTTTGCTGCGGAGATGAGCCCGACGAACAGCGGGTGACCGTGGGTGGGCCGTGACTTCAACTCGGGATGCGCCTGAGTGGACACGTAATACGGGTGGATTTCCCGCGGAAGTTCAACGAACTCCACGAGTTTGCCGTCGGGGCTTGTCCCCGAGAAGACAAGCCCGGCCTTGGCGATGTCGTCACGATAGAGGTTGTTGACCTCGTAGCGATGGCGGTGACGCTCAAACGCAGTCGAATCGCCATAAACGGATTCCACGATTGACCCTGGAGTGAGTACCGCTTCATACAAACCGAGACGCATTGTGCCACCCAAATCTCCGTCACTGATGATGTCAACCTGTTCTTCCATCGTCGCAATGACGGGAAACTTCGTGTCGGGGTCGAATTCGCTGGACGATGCGTCGGTGAGCCCGACCACCGTTCGTGCATATTCAATGACCATGCACTGAAGCCCTAAACATATTCCCAGCGTTGGAATCATGTTCTCGCGGGCGTACCTCAAGGCGCCTAATTTTCCTTCGATTCCGCGAACGCCAAACCCGCCGGGAACGAGGATCCCGTCGACATCACCGAGCTGCTCGGCGGCCCCTTCTGGCGTTTCACACAGGTCGGATGCCACCCATCGAATGTCGATGGCGACGTCATTGGCGAACCCGCCGGCTTTGAGCGCTTCAGTCACAGAGAGGTAGGCGTCGGGAAGATCGACGTACTTGCCCACCAGGGCGATACGAACGTGACCCCGCGGGTTGTGGACGGTGTCGAGCAGTTCCGACCAACCGGTCCAGTCAACCTCGTCGTTTCCGTCAAGTCGCAATTGGTCAACGATGTACTGGTCGAGTCCTTGCGAGTGAAGCATGCTAGGGATGTCGTAGATGCTTGGCGCATCGATCGCGTTGACAACGGCGTCTTCATCCACGTCACACATGAGGGCGATCTTGCGGCGATTGGCGGCCGACACCGGACGGTCGCTGCGAAGCACCAGCGCATCGGGCTGAATACCGATGGATCGAAGTGCCGCCACCGAGTGCTGCGTCGGTTTCGTTTTCTGCTCGCCCGACGCGTTCATGAACGGAACAAGCGATACATGGACAAAGAAGACGTTCTTTCGACCAAGTTCGTGACGAACCTGGCGAGCGGCTTCGATGAACGGTTGGCTCTCGATATCGCCGACAGTTCCACCGATCTCGGTGATGATCACGTCCGGGGCTGGATCTTCCGTCGCTTGGAGACGCATCCGACGCTTGATCTCGTCAGTGATGTGGGGAATGACCTGAACCGTGTCGCCAAGGTATTCGCCGCGACGTTCGCGCTCGATAACCCGCAAATAGATTTGGCCCGTTGTGACGTTCGCCGCCTGGCCCAGGTTGATGTCGAGGAAGCGTTCGTAATGTCCAATATCGAGGTCTGTCTCGGCGCCATCATCGGTGACAAAGACCTCGCCGTGCTGAAAAGGGTTCATTGTGCCGGGGTCGACATTGAGGTACGGGTCAAGTTTTTGCATGACGACACGTAGACCGCGGCGAGTCAAGAGGTTACCGAGTGATGCTGCGGTAAGACCCTTACCGAGAGAGGAGACGACACCTCCTGTTACGAAGATATGCTTCGTGACGGGCTGGTCAAGTTCGAATTCCGTATGTTTCACCACGGAATTCAACGATAACCGCTGGAGGTGGCTTTTGACGAATTAACCGTTTTCGCCACGCCATTGATTCGCAGAATTTAACATTTCTGCTGCGTGAGCACGAGCGTTGTCGGAATCCGGTGTCCCTGACAACAATCGGGCCATTTCTTCGACCCGTTCGTCGCCGTCGAGTCGCATAATCGTCGATTCCGTGATGGCGCCGCTAGTGTCTTTGATAATTCGGAGGTGATTCGTCGCGAAAGCCGCAACCTGCGGCAGATGGGTTACAACAATGACCTGCGCGGACTTAGCCAAAATGGCGAGTCGACGCCCGATCTCGATTGCGCTTGCACCACCAACGCCCGCGTCAACTTCGTCGAACACGAGCGTAGGTACCGTGTCGGTCGAGGCGATGACGACCTCTATTGCAAGCATGACGCGTGACAATTCACCACCCGATGCGGTCTTCGTCACGGGTTTCGGGTCACCACCGGGGTGGGGTCGCATCAACATCTCGACCGCGTCGCGTCCGTGGGCAAAGAAGTCGGTTCCGCTTTGCGGTGCTACCCGGACGACGAATTCCGCGGTCGGCATCGAGAGCGCGTGAAGTTCGGTCGTGACGGCTTCGGACAGTCGCTGGGCGGCGGCGGCGCGGGCGGCACTTATGTGACTCGCCAATGCATCGAGTGCCGCTTCGTCCGCGGCGATCGTCGCGGCCAGTTCCTCGAGTGCATCGTCCGAGCGATCGAGGTCGAACAAACGGTCGGACGCGGTCGACCACAAAGCGAGTACATCGTCGAGGGTCGGCCCATAGGCACGCACGAGCGTGGTGATTGCCGCGGTGCGCTCGTGGACTTGTTCCAAGTCATCACCGTCGAGTTCGAGTCCCGCCGCGTAGGCCGATACAGATTGAGCCGCCTCTCGAATGACAATGCTTGCTTCCGAGATCCGAGTCAACAATGTCTCGATGGCGGGGTCGTGGTTGGTTACTCGTTCGAGTGCTCGGCGCGCGTTGTCCACGAGGGATACCGCATCGAATTCCGCGTCATCCGCCGACAGCGCTTCGTGCGCTTCTTGCGTTGCGCGGCGGAGTTCTTCGCTGTTGGACAGGCGTTCCGCTTTCGCCTTCAGTGCAACGTCTTCGCCGGCGACCGGCGCGACGGCGTCAATCGCGGCAACGGCCGCGCGTAGCTCGTCGGCCTCACGGATTCGCTCCGTCGCATCTTTCGTCATCGAATCGCGCCGTGCAATTGAGTCAATCCAACGCCGGAAGATTGTCTGGTACTCGTCGAGCGGCCTGCGAACAGCGTCGCCGGCAAACCGATCGAGAGACTCGCGTTGTGCCGTCTGCGACCGAAGCCGCAGTTGTTCACTCTGCCCGTGGATTGCTACGAGGTGGTCACCGATATCGGACAGCGCACCGACGGGCGTCGCGGCGCCTCCAACGACAACCTTGGAGCGGCCCTCGGAACTGACCGAGCGCGTCACGACCAACTCGTTGTCGTCGAGTACGCCACCGAGTTCGGTGACACGAGTGACCACAGCGGGGTCTGTTATGGTCCAACGGCCGCTCACCTGTGCGCGGTCGGCCGAATGGCGAACGACCCCGGAATCAGCACGGTCACCGAGTAGAAGGCCAAGTGCTGAGACGACCATCGTCTTTCCCGCACCCGTTTCGCCCGTAATCGCCGTGAAGCCGGGAGTCAACGTTAGGGTCGCGGTTTGAATCACCCCGAGGTCGTGAATAGAAATCTCGTGAATCATATGGAACTGCCGCGCCATCCCTCGGTGGGTAACGAGAACTTTTTCACTAATCGTTCTGAGAACGGGCCGGAATGAGTGTGCGCCAAACGAACCGGTGTTTCTGATCGACGAGCGACGATACGAGAACCCGGTGCGAGAGCATGTGTGCGACGCCCGTCGCACCACAACACACCCGATGCACCGTTTCGCGACAAGACGTCAACCGTGAGAGTCGATGACGGTGCCGTGACAAGGGGCCGAGAAAATAACGCGTGAGCCGACAACGGAACCATGATGAGTGCATCGACGGTCGGCCACACAACGGGACCGCCCGCTGAAAATGAATACGCCGTCGAACCGGTCGGTGTCGCCATGAGGACACCGTCGCACCCAAAGGTCGAGATCGGCCGGTCGTCAACGCCAATGACCACCTCGATCATGCGCTCTCGCGACATTTTCTCGACGCTGGCCTCATTGAGGGCCCACGTTTCAAAAACTGTTGCACCGCCCAGTTCAACTCGAACGTCAAGTGTCATGCGGTGTTCGACGGTGTAATCCTTCGCGAGGACTCGACCGATTGTCTCGTCCAGGTCTTCGGGCTCAAGTTCGGCCAAGAAACCAACATGGCCCATATTCACGCCCAACAGTGGCGCGTTTTGGCCTCGCATGATCTCTGCGGCCTTCAAGATGGTTCCGTCTCCGCCGAGACAAATCACCAACTCGATGTCTTTCGGCGCAACGTCGATATCCAGCTGTTTGACGTCGATGGATGTTTCGGACGTAATGGCCGGGTGCTGCGATTCAAGGCACACCGGAATTCCACCAAGACGGGTTAGCTCTGTCGCAACCGCGGCCGCGGTGTGGATACTCGCGGGTCGACCCGTGTGGGCAAGAATGAGAAACAGTCGGTCCGTCACGCTAACCTCCCCACGTTGAACTCGCTTGGTCTGTCCATTCTCTCGCATTCAACGGTCGAGAGGGGTCACCGTACACAATCGCCTCGCGATTCCCGTGTTCGCCGTCAATGGGCGACGCCATGATTCCGCTAATCGGAAGGCCTAGTGCCGAAATGGTGGCGCAGACCGACAGGAGCGCGGCGTCGCGTTTCGCATCGTCGCGAACAATTCCCTCATGGACGTTACCTTTGCCGACCTCGAATTGCGGTTTCACCAAGATGGCGTATCGGAAATCGGTACCCAGGGCTGCGACGAGAGGAGGCAGAATCATCGTGACGGAAATGAAACTGACATCCATGACCACGTCATCAATCGAGCCGACGTCCCACCCTTCAACGAGCTCGCGTGAAAGGTCTCGCGCGTTGACCCCCTCGACGACATGCACCCGAAAATTTGTTCGAAGTGTGGGATGGAGTTGTCCATGCCCGACATCCAGTGCGACCACCCGACCCGCGCCTCGAAAAAGAGCTACCTCGGTGAATCCACCGGTGGACGCACCGATGTCTAGAACTGTGCGACCGCGGAAATCGATGCCGAATTTCTCGCAAGCACCGAGTAACTTATTCGCCGACCGCGCGACCCACCGATCCAGCGCCGTGACGGTCAGAACCGCCGTAGCGACCACCTTGTGGCCTGTTTTTGTGACAATCCGTTCATTAACCCGAACACTGCCCGCTTCAATGAGCCGCGCCGCCCGAGTTCGACTCTCCGCCAATCCTCGTTCAACGAGTGCGAGGTCAAGCCTCGTCGATTCAGCGGGGTTGCTCATCGAGCCGCTGTCGGATCTCGCCTTCCAGCACTGTGAACGCAGCGGCGCGCTCGTCCAGCGGCAGTTCAGAAATCTGCTCGATGCTGGGTGACTGGTTCTCGTTATCCATGGTCACGAATATATCGCGGGTTCGACATCGAGCCCGTAAATGCGAAGTCCCGAGCGATAGATGGCGGCGCACCCCGCACGTAATAGGTTGAGCGAATCCGAACCCTTGCGCTTCACCCTCACGACATTGGCTTTCATGGTTACCGATGAATTCCCCACCGTGACGGTTACCGTATCGGCTTTTTCGGTGACGATTGACTCGGGGTATTCCATCGATAATTCCCGCAAATCGCCGAGGATGTAGGTCGGTTGTTGTTCCTCGGCGGCGGCAATCGCTTGTTTGGGACCGTCAATTCCGGTAAGGACCAGCGCGCTGCGCATCCCGGCTCGGTTTGCTCCCAAAATGTCGGTGTCCAACCGATCGCCGATGACGAGCGGATTGTCGGCCGCGAACTTGTCGCGAGCGAAATCAAAGATTGCGCGTTCGGGTTTGCCCGCGAAGACGGGAAGGCGACCCACCGCGAGGTGAACGGCCGAAACCAGAGTTCCGTTCCCTGGCGCAATCCCCCTCGCGACAGGAATCGTCCAGTCCGTGTTTGTCGCCACCCACGGAATGCCGGTGTGAAGTGCGAAAGATGCCTCGGCGAGGTGTACCCAACCGACGGTCGGCGCGAAACCTTGAATCACAGCAGCCGGATCATCATTCGCCGAATCGGTAACCCGGAATCCGGCGAGTTTGACTTCGCTGATGAGTCCCTCCCCGCCGACCACGAGGACGGTCGACTTCGCGGGAATCAGTGTCGCGAGAATCTTCACCGCGGCCTGCGGGGACGACACGACGTCCTCGGGCGTCGCCGCGAGTCCTAGCGATTGAAGGTGCGTCGCCACGTGTTCGGTTGTGCGCGACGCATTGTTCGTGATGTACGCCACCCGGTGATGCGCGGATGCGACATTCAGCGCATCGACCGCATAACGAATTGAATTCTCGCCGACATAGACGACCCCGTCGAGGTCCGCAAAAATGACGTCGGTGCCATCAAGAGGCGTCATTTCGAGTCCTCCGTCGGTTCGACGGGTGGCACTCCTTCGACCAGTTTGGTTAGCTCGCTATCCGTTAACGGAGCGGGTTCGTCTTCACGCGGTTCACCGTAGCCGAGTTCGGTGACATCGGTCGGTTCCTCGAGCCATTCGGTGTGGAACTCAATCGTTTCGTCCGGCGAGAAGTGGTTCTCGGTGAGTCGGGCATAACGACGCCACTGGGCAGCTTCGTCGGCACGACCCATCTCTTCGAGAACCTCGGCGTTCGCGTCAAACAATGCAACACACTCCGGCGTCGCGTTAGTCGGGTCGAGTTGCGGAATCTGAAGTTCGGCGTAGGCGCGATCGGTTTCGTCTCGGTCGAGGCGAATGCCCGAAAGGACAATGGCCAGGTCGATTTGCGCTTCGCGTGGCAGTTTCTCTCGGTCGAGTTCGCGGGCAATCTTGAGCCCCTCGTTCGACCGGTCAAGCCCGCGAAGACAATCGATGATGAGCGCAATCTGATCATTCGAGCCCGAAATGCGCTGTGCAGTTCGCAATTCGGCAAGGGCCAACGTGAAATCCTGGTTCACGTAGGCCATAATTCCCACTGTTTCCCGCACAATCGCGAGACGTGACGCACGGTTTTTTGCCGCAATGGCGTGTTGGAGCGCTCGCGGCGCATCGACCTCTGCATAGAAGGACGCGGCTTCCAGGTGGCGACCGACGACCATCGCATTGTCTTCGCTCAGGGTCGACAAATCACGAAGCACAGCGCGGTCCAGTTCCTTGCCCGCGAAACGGTTCTCGAGTTCAGGTTCCATCTCGCGGATAGCCTTGCGCTGTTCTTCGCTCGGACGAAAACGAGGGAATTCCTCTTCGCGCGGTTCGGGACGCGAGCCTTCAGGACGACCGTCACGACTAAACGGCTTACGTTCACCCGGTTTCCCGTCACGACTAAACGGCTTACGTTCACCCGGTTTCCCGTCACGACTAAACGGCTTCCGCTCACCGTCACGCGCGGGTCGTTCGCCCCGCGGTCGATCGCTTCCGTTTTTAGGCGCGCCAAAACGGCCCGAACTCGGTTTGCCCGATGAAGGGCGTCCCGAGTTGGGCCTGCTGCTACTGGAGTCATCACGGCGCGGTCGACGGTCACGACCGTTCGGGTCGTTTTTATCGTCGCGTTCGTCGCTCATGATCTCTTTCTCCTTAATAAACACGAATGACCACCCCCGAGAGGGTGGCCATTCGTAAATTAAGTCCGGCGGTGTCCTACTCTCCCACAGGGTCCCCCCTGCAGTACCATCGGCGCAGGTGGTCTTAGCTTCCGGGTTCGGAATGTAACCGGGCGTTTCCCCACCGCTATGGCCGCCGAAACACTATTGATTTATCAGTCTTCGGCACACATAAATGTGTGCGCGGTTCTTGACCGTCAATCAAGAACCACAAAGTGGACGCGAGTTTATGTTACATAGATGTGTAATCAAGTCATCGGCTTATTAGTACTGGTCAGCTCCACGAGTCTTTAGTCCTCGCTTCCACATCCAGCCTATCAACCCAGTCGTCTACTGGGAGCCTCTCGACCTCGAAGGTCATGGAAATCTCATC
>CAEZVJ010000028.1_pt1 | contig 9494 bp, 6 predicted proteins | sample 7264711 | NCBI WGS metagenome assembly CAEZVJ01 (sample SAMEA6813853, study PRJEB35770) | uncultured Microbacteriaceae bacterium | biome: Freshwater; feature: Freshwater reservoir; material: water | place: Czech Republic | collected 2017-05-23 | depth 0.5m m
CCTCACCACGGCGCTTCTCGATGCAAAAGTCACGGCCATCGCATACGAAACCGTCCAACTTCCCACCCGAGCGCTACCGCTCCTCGCTCCAATGAGCGAGGTCGCGGGTCGCCTGTCCGTCATCGTCGGTGCGAATGCAATGCTTCGTCCCAACGGTGGTACCGGGCTGCTCGTTTCGGGGGTCCCCGGAACACACGCGGCAAACATCGTTGTCCTCGGTGGCGGTGTTGCTGGCACCAGCGCGGTCGCAATGGCCGTTGGGCTCGGTGCGAACGTGACGGTGCTGGACACCAATGTCCAGCGTTTGCGCGAACTCGACGCCTTGTACGCTGGCCGGGTTCAGACTCTCGCATCGAACGCATATGAAATTGAAAAGGCCGCAATGGATGCCGACATGGTCATCGGTTCGGTTCTTATCCCCGGTGCAAAGGCACCGAAACTCATTACCAATGCAATTGTGAAAAAGATGAAACCGGGCAGTGTTCTCGTCGACATCGCCATTGACCAGGGTGGCTGCTTCGAAGACTCACACGCGACTACTCACAGTGAACCCACCTTCGCGGTTCACGACACAATTTTCTATTGCGTCGCCAACATGCCCGGTGCCGCGCCACAGACGTCCACGCACGCCTTGACGAACGCGACCGCTCCGTATGTTCGAGCACTCGCCGCCAAGGGGTGGAAGGACGCACTTCGCGCGGATGCGTCACTCGCGCTCGGCCTCAACACGCATAACGGCACTCTCACCAACGATGCGGTTGCCGTCGCTCACGGTCTCGACGCAGTCTCGCTCGAGTCCGTTCTCTCGTAGAGCACAAATCGAAGACCCCGCCACGTGCCGACCCCGGGCGCGGAGGCGGGGTCGAACGTTTCCGGCGGTGCACCGGTGGCGCGATGTGCTTCAAGGGTCGCTGTCCGCAGTGTGATCACGGTGCGAACGGAACCAAACACGCGCGGCAATGGTTGACTGCTCGCCACCAGAACGACGACATGATGCGACGCGTGGCGAACTCGCCGAACCGCATCGAGAAATGCGCTCGCATCGACGGGCGACATCGAATCCATGATTCGGTCGAGGTCGTCGATCACGACAATTCCGGCATCACAGTCGAGTTCTTGCGCATTCGTCACCCAGGTAGCGGAATGGCCACCGACTAACGCCCGCAGCGTTTCAGTTCGCCCTGAACCTCGGTCACCGATAACGGCGATGTCGCCGTCGCTCGGTTGCCAGTGAGCGATTCGGTGACACGCGTGGGCCACGTCGTCGACAATGCCAAATCCGGTTCGGCCGTCTCGCGGAACCGGCCTCGTCAACGCCGGCTGCCACGGGGTTGTGTGGACTCGCTCGCCTGACAATTCGGACACTGTCATGGGTTCGATGGACGGAACATAAACGTCGCGAACCAGTCCGTCACCGAGCGTGACGAGGCACCTCCCCAGTGCCGGCGCAACGGACGTTGCTCGTCCCAGCACCTGAATCACATCGTGGAGCGTGTTCATCGAGAGACAAATTCTCACGGGAATGTTTGCCAAAACCGAATCACGCAGGACCCCACTCGGGTGTTGGACCGCGAGGACGAGGTGAATTCCGAGTGAGCGACCGCGCCGAGCGATGTCCGCGAGCAGGTCGTGCGCCGCGGGGAATTGTCGCAGAAATTCGTGAACCTCATCGATGACAAGCGCCAATCGGGGAACATCAGACGCGTTTTCGATTGTCGTGACTCGCTGGCGGACGAACTCCAACTCCCGTCGCCTAATCTCAGCGCTCAACCCCTCAATTGCGCGTGGCACATCGGTGGTCGTCAGGTCAGTGAGGGTCGCAAGGTGATGGGGAAATCCACCGAGCGGACCGAGTGTCGCACCCCCCTTAAAATCGATACCAACAAACTGGAACTCGGCCGGCGTGAAGCGCGTGGCCCATTCGACGACAAGTGCGGTGAGTGCGTGTGATTTTCCTGATCCGGTTCGACCCGCAATGAGCACATGAGGGGTGTCCGACGTCAACCGCACCTTCAATCGTGCTCGACTTATACGCGCGATGGCCGTCAGAATGCCGTCCGCACCGTTGACGTCATCGGGCAGATAATCAACGCGGGTCGGGAGAGAACCGCGGGTTGTAATGGAATCGACGCCGCGGTCCGTGCAGCGAATCGCGAGTGCGACCTCGGTTGTTTCGCCCCGGTCAATCGACGAACCATTCGCCCAGCGGGCTGGTACGCCAGGGTCCTGCGGGGCACCGAGTTGCGCGGTTGCCTGAACGATGAGCGACGTCCACACGGCGTCCGCTGCAGGACCGTCCCCGATGACGGTGACCCCCGATGCCACATCGACGAGCCACGGTGAGCCATCCGTTTGGATTCCAGCGCGGACCACGGTGTGACCATTGCGAGCGGGCGCCCATTCGCGGTTTCGAGCAATGTCGGCGACAGAAGGATATGCACGGTTCTCATCAATGATCCGCTGGGTATCCCGAACCATGTTGAGCTCCCGTTCCGCAGCGCGCTCACGTGCCCGCACAGCTTCGGTTCGCCGGGACTCACGCGTCGCGCGTCGAACGCCGTCGATGTGATGCGCGACAATCATCGTCGGCGCGATGACGGCTCCGAGCAGGGCGAATGATGATCCCGTCATGGCCCAAACCAGGCCCGCCGTCGCTATCGGTGCAACGACGCCGATGACGGGAAAATGCGCGACGGACATCGCGACACGTTTTCACAAACAGGGCCGACAACGAGAGAACGGCGGCGAGTCTGTGCAGAACCGCCGCCGTTCGAGACGTGTTTACTCGCCGATGTAAGACATGACGTGCTTGATGCGCGTGTAGTCTTCGAAACCGTACATCGAGAGGTCTTTGCCGTAACCCGAGTGCTTGAAACCACCGTGTGGCATTTCGGCAACGATCGGGATGTGAGTGTTGATCCACACTGCACCGAAGTCGAGGTGCTTGGCGAAACGCATCGCACGTCCGTGGTCCTTCGTCCAGACTGACGATGCCAGTCCGTACTCGACGCCGTTTGCCCACGAGAGGGCTTCGGCCTCATCCTTGAACTTCTGAACCGTCACGACCGGACCGAAGATTTCGTTCTGGATGATCCAGTCTGTCTGCTTGAGTCCAGAGACGATGGTCGGCTCGATGAAGAACCCTTCCGTGCCCTGGCGGTGACCGCCCGTCTCGACGACCGCGTTGTTGGGCAGGTCGCCGAGGATTCCCATGACGCGATCGAATTGGTTCACGTTATTGACGGGACCATACAAGATGTCTTCGTTGGTGGGGATTCCCGTTGACACGTTTGCCTGAACGTATTCCTTCATCGCGGCTACGAATTCATCGTGAACCTTGGCATGAACGAGCACGCGCGTTGCCGCAGTGCAGTCTTGGCCCGCGTTGAAGTAACCCGCAATGGCAATGCCCTCTACTGCTCGGGCGATGTCGGCATCATCAAAGACGATGACGGGAGCCTTGCCTCCAAGTTCGAGGTGAACACGCTTGACGTCGGCAGCGGCCGACTTTGCGACCTCCATGCCGGCACGAATCGAACCGGTAATGGACACCATTTGCGGAATCTTGTGCGCGGTCATCGCAGCCCCTGTGGTGCGGTCACCGACGACGACGTTCATGACACCCTTGGGAAGGAACTCCTGCGCAACCTGTGCGAGAAGAAGGGTCGACTGTGGAGTCGTGTCCGACGGCTTGAGTACTGTCGTGTTTCCCGCGGCGAGTGCTGGTGCGAACTTCCAAATCGCCATCATGAGGGGGTAGTTCCACGGAGTGACCTGGCCGACGACACCAATGGGCTCGCGGCGAATGATCGACGTGTGGTCCTTCATGTACTCGCCCGCGGAACGCCCTTCGAGGTTGCGTGCCGCGCCGGCGAAGAATCGAATCTGATCCACTCCGACGGCAATCTCTTCACTCAAGGTGAGTGCGATGGGCTTGCCGGTGTCTTGGACCTCGGCAGCAGCGAATTCGTCGGCTTTGGCTTCCATCGCGTCGGCGATCTGCCAGAGAGCTTTTTGACGTTCGCCCGGAGTCGTCTCGCCCCACTCTTCGAACGCAGCGGCGGCGGCCTGGTAAGCCGAATCAACGTCAGCGTCGTTCGAGACGGGCGACTTCGCGTAGACGTCTCCGGTGACGGGATCGACGAGGTCGATGGTGTCCTTGCCGCGCGAGTCGACGAGTTCACCGTTGATGAAGTTCTTCAATGTTTTAGTCATGGCTCAACAATAATCACTCCGCGCCGTAGTTTCCAGCACAAATTCTTCGAATTTCCGCAGTGAATTCGGCGTTTTGCGACGAAATCACTTGATTTTTGCCTGTTTTACCGTCAGAATCAGTTCATGTTCACTAGTTTGCGTCCGTCGACACTCGACGATGTGTCGCGCGCAATCGTGGAACAACTCCAGATTGACGGACGTAAATCGTATTCGGATATTGGCCGAGCGGTGGATCTGTCCGAGGCCGCTGTGCGTCAACGAGTCCAGAAATTGATTGAATCAGGCGTCATGCAAATCGTCGCCATCACCGATCCCCTTCAAATGGGCTTCAACCGTCAAGCAATGATTGGGATTCGCACGACGGGTGACTCACGAGTCGTCGCCGAAGCACTCTCGAAAATTGGGGCCGTCGAATACGTCGTCCTCACCGCCGGTTCGTTTGACATCATGGTCGAGGTGGTCTGCACCGACGACGGTGACCTGCTCAACCTTCTCAATGGGACAATTCGGAACGTTGCGGGTGTAGTCGAGACCGAAGTTTTCACCTATCTACAACTAAAGAAACAGCAGTACAACTGGGGAACGCTGTAGTCCCCACAACACATAGGAGTTGAACGCAATGACGCTACTGTCGAGAAAGTCTAAGGTCGCAAAGCCCGCGACAAAAAAGGTCGCAAATGGGAAAGCGCCTGCGGAGGGGAAGATTCTTTCTCAACGTGAGGTCATGAAAGACCCGCTGCAAAAGATGGCGAAAGACCACCTCTGGATGCACTTTGCACGGCAATCGGGAATGGAATCCGGCAAGGGCGTTCCGATCATCACCAAGGGTGATGGTCACCACATCTGGGACTCGAGCGGCAAGAAATACATCGATGGCCTCTCGGGGCTATTCGTTGTCAACGCCGGTCACGGGCGGAAGCGCTTGGCGCAGGCCGCCGCGAAGCAGGCAGAAGAACTCGCGTTCTTCCCTCTCTGGAGCTACGCGCACCCTTCGGCGATCGAACTGGCCGACCGTCTGGCGGACTACGCGCCCGGCGACCTCAACCGCGTCTTTTATTCGACCGGTGGTGGTGAAGCGGTCGAAACCGCGTTCAAGTTGGCCAAGCAGTATTGGAAGATTCAGGGCATGCCCATGAAGACCAAGGTCATCGCGCGCAACATCGCCTACCACGGCACCCCTCAGGGCGCTCTGGCAATTACAGGTCTCCCCGGAATCAAGGCGGCGTTCGAGCCTCTCGTGCCCGGCGCGTTCCACGTGCCGAACACGAACATTTATCGTGCCAAGGAACAGGGTTACCACGGCGTCGAGACCGAAGAAGCGTTCGGGCTTTGGGCCGCCGACGAGATCGAACGGATGATTCAGATGGAAGGCCCCGACACGATAGCGGCCGTCTTCCTCGAGCCGGTGCAGAACGCGGGAGGATGTTTCCCGCCTCAGGCCGGTTACTTCAAGCGTGTTCGTGAGATCTGCGACCAATACGACGTATTGCTCGTTTCGGACGAGGTCATCTGTGCGTTCGGCCGTATCGGCGAGATGTTCGCGTGTAACGCCTACGATTACGTACCCGACATGATCACGTGTGCCAAGGCGATGACCTCGGGTTACTCGCCCATCGGCGCCACGATCATCTCGGACCGAATCTACGAACCCTTCAAGCACGGAACGACCGCATTTTATCACGGCTACACGTTCGGCGGTCACCCCGTTTCGGCCGCGGTTGCCATGGAAAACCTCAACATTTTCGAAGAAGAGGATCTCAACGGGAATGTCCGTCGGAACGCCCCTGCGTTCAAGTCAACGCTCGAGAAGCTGAAAGATATCTCTATAGTCGGTGACGTCCGCGGCGCCGGTTATTTCTACGGCATCGAACTCGTCAAGGACCAGGTGACCAAGGAAACGTTTAACGACAAGGAAGCCGAGCGCTTGCTGCGCGGCTACCTGTCTCAGGCCCTCTACAGTGCGGGGCTCTACTGCCGTGCGGACGACCGAGGAGACCCCGTCATCCAGCTCGCTCCCCCGCTCACTATCGGACAGCCCGAATTCGACGAGATCGAGCAGATCCTCCGCGAGGTTCTGATCGGCGCGACGAAGCTCCTTTAAACAATGGGTTCCGTCTCGTTTTGGCACGAGGCGGTCGACCTCACCCCGAGGCCGGCCCTCGATGGCAACACGACAGTTGATGTCGCCATCGTGGGGGCCGGTCTGACGGGGTTGTGGACCGCCTACTATTTGCAGAAGGCAAACCCGCGACTGTCGATCATGCTGATAGACAAGCACTTCGCCGGTTTCGGTGCGTCCGGGCGTAACGGTGGTTGGGCGAGTGCATTATTCCCGCAGTCAACCTCGTCTCTTGTCAAGCGTTACGGGTTCGACCGCGCCAAGGCGTTGCGTGACGCGATGTCTGACACCATCACGGAAATCGGGCGAGTGGTCGCGTCCGAAAAAATCGACTGTGACTGGGCGCACAAGGGAACCATCATTTATGCCCGAAGCGCCCTTCAGGAACGCGAACTGAGGGCAGAGGTTGCTGCGACAAAAACCCTCGGAATCGACGCGCTCGAGTGGTGGGACGCTGACAAGGTCCGAGCGTCGGGCGCACGCGGGGCAAGTTTCACCCCCGACTGTGCACGGGTTCACCCCGCCAAACTCGTTCGTCGCATCGCCGAAATCGTCGAATCGCGAGGTGCGCGCATCGTCGAAAGAACGACGGTGACGTCGTGGGCACACGGCATTGTCCACACCGATCGCGGGGACGTTCGAGCGACGCACATCATCAACGCGACCGAAGGCTACGGTGCGTCCATTGCTCAGACGAAGCGTCGCATTCTCCCGTTGTATTCGCTCATGATTGCGACCGAGCCTCTTCCCGAGTCGGTCTGGAAAGAACTGGGAATCGAACACGGACATACTTTTTCGGACGGCCGGCACCTTGTCATCTACGGTCAACGAACGGCCGACAACCGGTTCGCATTCGGGGGTCGTGGAGCTCGATACCACTGGGACTCCGCAATCAAGCCCGAATACGATCGCGTTGAAGGTGTTTTTCTTCATCTCACGCGAACCTTGCGCGACATGTTCCCGCAGATCGCCGACCACATCGTCATCTCACACCGCTGGGGCGGGCCTCTCGGTGTTCCTCGTGACTGGCACGCGAGCGTTTCGTATGATCCCGCAACCGGACTCGGCGGCGCGGGCGGATATGTGGGCGACGGGCTGTCGACAACCAACCTTGCGGGTCGAACTCTCGCCGACCTCATCACCGGAAAAGTCTCGCCGTTGACTGAACTGCCGTGGGTGAACCACCGGTCTCCGTCGTGGGAGCCGGAGCCACTTCGATTCCTCGGTGCGAACGCTGGTCTCGTCGGCATGACCCTCGCCGATGAAGAAGAGAAAATAACGGGGCAACCGTCGATTGTCGCTCGTTTGCTTGCGCCACTCACGGGGCACTAGCCAATAGCCTGAAGGAGTGAAACGGTACCTCGCTCCCGGATTCGGGCGACGCGTCGGCATCGTTATCGCCGCGATTTCAATAGTGGTGCAGGTTGGTGTACTTGCACTGGTTGGCTGGGGATCTCTCCACGTCTCAATGGTGCGGGACTGGCTCACGGTCGGGAAAGCCGCTGAAAACACGCGAATCGAAGAATACGTCGATCGTGCCGGGCTCTCGTCAGCCGGTCGTTTTTATCTGTTGGCGGCGCGTCCAACGCTTCACAGCCCGGATACTTTCGACAAATCGTGCCCCAACCCCGAAGCGGGTATTGCGGTGTTGGGATGTTACTCCGTCGCAGACGACACCATCCATCTGCTCGACATCACTGATGATGTCTTGACGACGTTAGCGCCCGTCGTCGCTGCACATGAGGCACTCCACGCAATCTGGGCTCGGTTAGACCCGCTCGAGCGGACGACGATTTCCGCGGAAATAGAACAATCGTTCACCAGTATCAGTGACCCCAACCTTCTTGGGCGGCTTGCACCATACGGATCTCTCACGTCGTCTCAACGCGTCGCTGAACTTTTTGCAATCCTCGGCACGGAATCGACGACCGTGACTCCTGCCCTCGAAGAGTTCTACGCGCGCTATTTTGACAATCGCCAGGCGTGTGTAAAACTCGCTGCGTCGTCGGCCAACACGATCGCCGAGATTTCGAGTTCGATCGAATCGGTTGGCGGACAGATCCTTGCCGTCGAACTTACGGTGAAGGATGCAGTCGCGAAATATACGGGAGACAAACGAGTTCTGCAGCAGGATATCGATTCGTTCAACGCTCACGCAAATGTCCCAGGCTATTTCCCCTCATCGTCGGATTTCACACGTGAGCGAAATTCTCTTCGGCTTCGGCAAGCAGAATTAGAGAAGTCACGCGTTGCACTCAATGAATTGATCGCACGATACAACGCTCTCGTTGAAAAATTGGCAGTGCTCAATGCTCGGGCGACGAGGCTCAACACAGCGTTGGGAATTGATGCGAGCACGATGCTGCCAGTGCCAGCCGAACCTTAAGGTTTGATGGGGAATAAATTTGCGATCTGAGTGAATTCGCGGGTCGTCGGACTCCACGAGACTGCCGCGTCAGCGTTTTCGCGAACCTGAACGACGGTTGTCGCGCCAGCGATCACACTCGACATACCGGGAACGGCCAAGAGCCAACCGATCGTCGCTTCCAGCATCGTGATGCGACGTTCGGCGCAGAACTTCGCAAACTTATCCATAGCGTCCCACGGAGCGTCGGCATGCAAATGTTGGCGCGTTTTCATGATTCGCGAATTCTCTGGGCCGCCGTCCTTGGTGAACTTGCCCGTGAACAGGCCATTGTGGAGGGGGAACCACGGCAGAAAGCCGAGGCCCATGGCGTGAGCAGCCGGAATGATGTCGTTTTCGGCCTTACGCGCCAGCAGGTTGTATTCGTTCTGCGTTGAGACGAACGTCTTCAACCCGAGGCGCTTGGCGACGGACTGTGCTCGGCGGGCTTGTTCGGCGGTGTAATTGCTGTGTCCAATGTGACGAACCTTGCCCTCCTCGATCAACTCGTTGAGCGCTTCCAGTGTCTCCTCAATAGGTACGCGAGGGTCTGGAGTGTGATGCTGATAAAGGTCAATGAAGTCCGTCTGAAGTCGCTCGAGAGATTGGTCGATTGAAGCACGGATATACGTGCGTGAACCGCCGGGACCGAGGTGTGCGAGGGGGCTCTCGTATTCCGTGTGTCCGAACTTCGTTGCGATGACCATTCGTTCACGGGCTTTCGCAACAACCGGACCCATGAGGCGTTCCGAAAGA
>CAEZVJ010000029.1_pt1 | contig 9116 bp, 6 predicted proteins | sample 7264711 | NCBI WGS metagenome assembly CAEZVJ01 (sample SAMEA6813853, study PRJEB35770) | uncultured Microbacteriaceae bacterium | biome: Freshwater; feature: Freshwater reservoir; material: water | place: Czech Republic | collected 2017-05-23 | depth 0.5m m
ACGAGGCACTCACCACTGTGGTGGCCATTGCATCCGGACTCGGGTCATCCTCTGCCTACACGTGGCTAAAGATTCCCGCGACCGCCCGCATGGCCGAGGTGGCCGCGGCAACGACTCTTCCCATCCTGATGCTGGGTGGCGAGCCGGTCGGTGACTCAGACGAGACCTTTGCTCTGTGGGCAACCGCCATGAACGAACCCAATGTGCGCGGCGTTGTCGCCGGTCGCACGCTTTTATACCCCAATGACGGCAACCCCGAAGGAGCGGTGGCTCGCGCAGCTGCGGTTGTTCGGCCCCCGTCATCAACCCACTCGAAAGGCACGTCATGACCTGGTTTTTTCCCGCAGGAACGCTCACGAACGGCGATGCCGACGTCCACGTCACCCCGGAAAATGCGGGTTGGACGTACAGCGGGCTTCGCGTCTACTCACTGAGCACCGGAAACACCGTCTCGATCGTGCTCGACGGCGAGGAGGGCGTGCTCGTTGCGTTGTCAGCCGAGAACGTTTCGGTTACCGTCGACGACGCCCCTTTCACTCTCGCTGGTCGACAGGGAGTTTTTGCGGCGGTGTCGGATTGGATCTACATTCCTGTCGGAGCAACCGTCACGATGTCGGGTGATTCCGGCGAGATTGCACTGTGCACCGCACGCGCCAGCGAGGTTTTCCCTGTGCAGCATGTTCTCGCGGCTGACGTGCCTGTCGAGGTTCGTGGGTCGGGTCAGGCGACACGTCAGGTGACCAACATCGCGACACCCTCGTCATTCACGGCCGCGCACCGCATCAACGTGTGTGAGGTCATCACGCCAGGCGGCAACCTTTCGTCATGGCCGCCCCACCGACACGACGGAATCGGCGACTGCGCAACCACCAACGAAGAGATTTACTATTTCCGCATCGGACGCGGCGATAGTCCACACGGTGACCCGACGGGCCAGGGACTATTCCACATCTATACCGTCGACGGCTCCGTCGACGACACCGTCATGATTCACGACGGTGACGTGTACAACGTCCCCGAGGGGTACCACGGCCCGACCGTGGCTCCGCCGGAATATCCAATGTACTTTCTTAACGTGCTGGCCGGACCAGGCGATGACAGAACGATGGCGTTCTGCGATGACCCCGAGCACCACTGGATTCGCGAAACATGGAACACCCAAACACAAGATCCCCGTTTGCCGATGACCACGGCGGCGGGCCGTACAGGAAAGAGCTGAACATGAACCGTCGAATTGGAGTCGCCGTATTGGGTCTCGGCTGGATGGGAGAGGGACACAGTCGTTCCATGCTCCGCATTCCGTCGCTTTTCCCGAATCGCTCATTCGATCCCGTGCTCGTAGTGTGTGCGGATACCGAGGAGGCTCGTCGTGAGCGAGCTGTTCGCGACTTCGGGTTCGAGCGCGCTGTGGCCGACTGGCGTGAAGCGATTGCATCGGACGACGTCGACGTCGTCTGGGTCACCGCGCCGAACATGCTGCACCTCCCGATGATTGAGGCGGCCTGCGCCGCGGGGAAAGCCGTCTTCAGCGAGAAGCCCATTGGCGGAAAACCCGAACACACGGTGGCCGCCTACGAGATGGCGAAGAAGGCCGGCGTCCGCACTGGTGTCGGGTACAACTATCTCTGGGCGCCGCTCGTTATGCATGCCCGCAACCTCATTGCCTCAGGCGAACTCGGCGACATCACCCACTATCGCGGTCGATTCGTGTCAATGTACGGAAGCGACGAACTCGGCCTTCTCACCTGGCGCTTTATCCTCGACCAGGCCGGTTACGGTGTCACGAGTGACATCCTCAGCCACTCCGTGTCTCTCGCTCAGTACCTCATCGGGGACATCACCGACGTCGTAGGAATGCGCAATACGACCATTCCGCAACGTCCGCTGCCCACGGGAGCGGCGAGCCATTACGGCCGCGGTCGGCCAGAAGACCCCAAGGGTGATGTCGAAAACGAAGACTTCGCCTCGATGCTCTGTAACTTCGAAAACGGTGCGACCGGAACGTTTGAGGTAAGTCGCACGCTGGTCGGCCCCGAAAGCCAGAACGCGTTCGAGATTTACGGAACCAAAGGCGCACTTGCGTGGAACCTCGAAAAGATGAACGAACTGCAGTACTACCGACTGACAGACGACATCAGTTCCGGGTACACCACCATCTACGGCGGCGATCGCTTCCCGTTTCACGGTGTTTTTTCGCCCGGTCAAGCGAATCCGATTGGGCTTGAGGACCTCGTAGCCATCGAAGACTATTCATTCCTCGAGGCGCTCGCGACGGACGGAACGTTCTCGCCAAGTTTCCGAGAAGCCGTTGATGTCGTCAACGTCCAACAGGCTCTGATCAATTCATGGGACTCCAAGACGTGGGAAACCGTGTCAGACCTCACAGGAGAAAATCGTGGCAATTAAGACCATTCGCATCACGACGGCCGAAGCGCTCGTGCGCTATCTCATCGCGCAACGCACCATTGTTGATGGAACAAACGTTCCCCTCTTTCCTGGCGCCCACGGCATCTTTGGCCACGGAAACGTGACGAGCCTCGGACATTCGTTAGAGACTCATCGCGACACGTTGCCCGTGTGGCGTGGCCAAAACGAGCAGGGCATGGGTCTGGCCGCCGCCGCATTCGCCAAGGCATCGCGCCGCCAACAGATTATGGTGTGCACGACGTCGATCGGACCGGGTGCCACGAACATGGTCACGGCCGCTGGTGTCGCCATGTCCAACCGACTTCCCGTCCTCTTCATCGCGGGTGACACGTTTACGACGCGTCTACCCGACCCGGTGCTCCAGCAGGTCGAGCACTTCGGGGTTCCCTCAACCACGGTCAACGACGCGTTCCGACCCGTCGTCCGCTACTGGGATCGCATCACGCATCCAGCGCAAATCCTCAGTTCCTTGCCGCAGGCGGTCGCGACGATGCTCGATCCCGGCGACTGTGGGCCAGCATTTATCGGTTTGCCACAAGATGTGGCGGCCGACGCATTCGACTACCCCGAATCGTTCTTTGAGACAACCATTCACGAATCCCCACGACCTCGTCCCGACCGCGGTCAACTCGCTCGCGCCGTGGAAATGCTGCGATCCGCTAAGCGACCCGCGATCATCGCTGGGGGCGGCGTTCATTACTCGCGGGCCGAGGCCGAACTGGCTGCGTTCGCCGACAAACACGGAATTCCTGTCGTCGAGACGGTTGCGGGTAAGTCTTCCCTCGTTGCGAGCCACCCCCGCTATGCGGGACCCGTCGGTGTGACTGGTGCGGAAGCTGCTAACGCGGTAGTTCGGGATGCCGACGTAATTCTCGCCGTTGGCACGCGTCTCGAAGACTTCACAACCGGTTCGTGGACGCTGTTTCCCGCCGAGACGCACTTCATCGGTCTGAACGCGGCACGCTTCGACGCCATCAAACACCGCTCCACACCACTCGTCGCCGATGCTCGAGAAGGACTTATCGAACTGGGTGAGGCGCTCGAGGATTGGTCGACTGACACATCCTGGACCGAGAACGCCACACGCTTACGAGGCGAACTCGACGTCTTCGTCAACGGCCGCATCGCGGACGACGGAGTGTGGCCCCCGAGTTACGCTCAATTGGTTGGGTTGGTGCACAATTCTGCGACCGAAGAGGATTACGTTCTCACTGCCGCCGGCGGACTGCCCGGGGAACTCAACATCAACTGGATGAGCAAAGCAGTCGCCAGTTTCGACTGTGAATACGGTTATTCCTGCATGGGGTACGAGATCTCTGGGGCGTGGGGTGCCGCCATGGCACGCCCTCGCGGTGAGGTCTTCGCGATGGTTGGGGATGGTTCCTATCTCATGATGAACTCCGACATCTACGCCTCGGTGCTGTCCGGCCACAAAATGATCCTCGTCGTCTGCGACAACGAGGGGTACGCCGTCATCGAGCGGCTACAAACGAGTCAGGGTGGTGCGTCTTACAACAACATGCTGTCCGATTCCGTGGGAACTGGAACCGGCGCGCGCGTCGACTTCGCTGCCCACGCCGCCTCAATGGGTGCTGTCACGTTCGAGGTGCACAGCCTTGCAGAGTTCGCCGATGCGCTAACTAAGGCGCGTCAGGCAACCAGCACCGCGGTGATTGTGACCAAGGTTCGCGCCAAGGACTTCACCGAAGGCGGCGCGTTCTGGCAGGTCGGAGTGCCAGAGGTATCCGAGCGTGCGAGTGTTACGGCCGCGCGCGCGTCAATGGACAAGGGACTAAAGGACCAGCGCCCGGGGATTTAGCGTCGCCTGCGGAACGCCAGGGGAATGTGAATTCCTGTCGACCGTCAGAAGACCAGGTCATAGCGCTTGAACACGTCGTCGTGCACCCAGCCGCGCCCCTCGTACAGCGCTTGAGCCGGCGCGTTCAGATGTGCCGTTCGTAGCCAAATTCGAGCCGCGCCGGCCTTTTTTGCCGCTGCCTCTGTTTCGACCATCAACTGTTCGGCGATGTGTCTGCGACGAAAGTCAGGGTGGACAAACACATCATTCAACAGCCAAATCTCGGCGAGGGCCACCGTCGAAAAGGTCGGGTAACACTGTGCGAAACCAACGAGTTGATCACCTTCCTCCGCGACAAAGACGATGCTCTCGTTCATTGAGAGGCGATTGTGAAGAAATTGTTGCGTGTTCGAATTTGCCTCTTGATTGTAAAAGCCGCGATATTGCTCGACCAATCCGGTCAACTGTTCGACATCAGAGAGTGATGCACGACGAATATGGATCATGACAAAACCCTACAGACCCCACGCAAATCACCAACTGTTCGGCGACAGAATGGAGTAAGTACAAAGGTAAAGTTGAAATGCAGTGGTTGCGTCGTTATTGGTTTCCGAAAGGGTGCCCTGTGGAGCAAATCAAACTGGTCATCTGGGACCTCGATGACACGTTGTGGGCCGGAACAATCTCTGAAGGTCCGATCGAGCACATCCCGCGGAATCACGACATCGTTGTCGCTCTCGCTCAACGGGGGATAATCAGCTCAATCTGCTCAATGAATGACAAGTCGGTGGCCCTAGAAGAACTTCAGAAATCGTCAATGTCGGACTATTTTGTGCTTCCCAGTATCGATTGGAATCCAAAAGGGCCTCGAATTCGCCAGCTGATTGAGGACCTCAATCTGCGTCCCATCAATGTCCTATTTATCGATGACCTCGCCAAAAATCTTGAAGAAGCTCGTTTTGTTTGCCCCGATTTGAATGTCGCGCTGCCCGAGATTCTTGAAACGCTGTTGGACAACCCTGCTGTTGCCGGAAAACCTGACCTCGCTTTGAAACGCTTGAAACAGTACAAAGTTCTCGAACGCAAAATTTCGGAACAGTCGGCTTTCCGCGGGGACACCAATGACTTCCTTCGTCAGTCCGACATAAAAGTTGCGGTGTTACCGCCGACTGAAAAGGACATGGAACGAATTGAAGAACTCATTAATCGGTCTAACCAGCTCAACTTCACAAAGCTTCGGGTTGACCAGTCGACGCTCGCACACTATGTGAACTCGACAGACTCAACAACGGGCGCGGTGTGGGTTAGCGACAAATATGGCGATTACGGCCTTGCAGGGTTTTATGCCCTTGAAGACGGCGCACTCACCCAGTTTGTGTTCTCGTGTCGAATTTTGGGTTTCGGAGTGGAAAGTTGGCTATACCAAAAACTCGAGTGTCCAATACTTGACATCAACGGGGAAGTGTCGACAAAACTCGACCGCGACACAACGATTGATTGGATCACCGAGGTTGATTATCACCAGGAACGTATTGAATCCAAGACCGCCACGGAGTGGCTGCTCATCAGGGGTGGTTGTGATCTGAGGCAATTGAACCCCTACCTCCGGGCCAATGTTGCTATAGATGAAGAAATGAACTATGTCGCACAATCAGGTTTCGCCGCGCACGTGGAACATTCCGAGATTTTGAAGCAATCGAACCCGGAGTTTGTTGACAAGTTCAAGGACATCATTGACCGGATTCCGTTTATCGATCGTGATGCCTTTGAAACTGATTTCTTTTCCGACAAGCACCGGTTCAAGTTGTACAGCGTGCTGGAGGATTACACACACGGCATCTACCGTTACAGAGACACCGAGTTTGTCTTACCCCATCGTCGTTTCACGTCCAACTGGTTAACTCAAAGAGATTTTCTTGAGAAGCGCTTCGGAAAAGAATTTGCCGATTGGTTTATCGACAATTTCCGTTTCGAGGGTCCGCTCACTGAAGAAGCCTTCGAGGCAAACCTTGAGTGGATGATTGCTTTGCTCCCGGAGGGTGTTCAGCTGATTCTGCTCAATGGTGCTGAGGTCGATCTGAATAGCGAAAAGGAACCAGGACGTCACCTGCGTCACCGAACTTACAACGCAATCGTCGACCGAGTGGTTGCCCGACATTCACATGTGTCGTTGGTTGATGTGCGGGGTATTGTCACCGATCCATCCCACACAACCAACAGCATTCGGCACTATCAACGCAGCATTTATCCGATCCTCGCCAGCCGCGTCGACGATGTTTTGCTTGCAGCCGGGGTCACACTCAAAGAACACATCGAAGTTCCTGAGGAACCCATGATTAAGTTCAAACCAAACAATCGCCGGAGGCGGCGACCCATCATCAAACGACTGATGCAACGACTGAAAAGCTTTGCCAAACGCTTCGATAATTGACGTTCCGCGGAATTTTTTTGTCGTTCATTGTGCGCGCCTGGAGGGATTCGAACCCCCAACCGTCTGATCCGTAGTCAGATACTCTATCCGTTGAGCTACAGGCGCACGCTGCCTCGCGACAACTTGACGAGTCTATCAGAGGGGGTTGGCGCACCAAAACCGTGGTTTCCTCCTAGTGTGACGGGTTATCGGTTGCCTAGAATGGTCGAATGGTGACGAATCATGGTGGCGAACCCCAACTGCGGGCCGTTGTCCATATTGGGCCTATCAAAACGGGGTCCACGGCGTTCACTGAACAAATGACAGCCTCTCAAAAGCGCGGGGAACTCGGTGAAACCATTGTTTACGCGCTGCCCCGTAAGGTCAGTTTGCGCGACGAGTCACGCATCGTTATCCCTGAACATATTAGACATCTCGCGCCGAAATTGGAATGGAATCGTCAGTCAGGGGAGCCCCGTGTGGCGACAAAAGTTTCACAATATGTTGATGGCGCGCGGACTTATCTGTATGACCTTACCAACGGTCTTCGCGCCCGCAGGAAGTCCGATACGTCAATCTTTTTTGTGGAGGAAACGTTGTCGCGACGATCGCACGCCGGTAATCTAACGTCTGAGCTTTTGACCCGATTTGATTCCGTTGATTATGTTTTTGTTGCTCGCGCGCAACAATTCAGTGTTCCGTCGGCTATCAGTCAACGGCTGAGAGCGGCCGCCCACCCCAGCGCGTGGGATGGGCGAGTTTCGACGTTTCTGTCCAATGAAAATCTTTCGAACCAGTTCGATTACGCAAGCATTCTTGATCGGTGGGCATCGAGTGACCCGCGGGTTCGGGTTATCGTAGTTCCATTTTTGGAGTCCGATCGCGGAACACAGAAATTGTTTTATCGAATCCTGTCAGCAGTGGGAGTTCAAGCCGACCTCGGTGGACCGGTGAGAAGGAAGATCAATGTCACTCCGACTCGTTTTGAAATCGCGGCAATCGGACTATACAAGAAGGTAACTTTTCGTTACGCACGCAATATTTTCAGGCGCGGCAGATACCCATTCCGTCCGTATGATTTTGCGAGGCTTGCGTTCAGGCTAATCGCTTGGGTCGTCAGGAGCCCACGATGGGAGGTAACCCCAGACGAGCGAATGGACATCGTCGATTTTTATCGCCCGTCTAATCTGCGTTTCCGCGAAAAATTAGGTGAACAGGCTCACTCTGCGGAATGGACCGAGTGGTTTCACGACGGAAGAATCGGCGACAGTTGACACCGTCACCGCCGTGATAGTGGCGCTGCCATATTTGTCGCGTCAGGAAAGCCTGTTCCACATCGCAAGCAGTCGGTTCAGCATCCGCGCGAAGTCTCGGTTTGATTGCGTGCCGACTGGCGAGATTCCGTGGAACCGCTGGGTGGCTACCGTTTGAGATTCTGTGTACTTGAGAATTCCCTCGCGCCCGTGGCGACGACCCATGCCCGATGTTTTCATCCCGCCCATTGGGGCACCGTGCGAAGCCCAACTCGCCGAAAAGCCTTCGTTCACGGTGACTGTTCCTGAGTGAATCTGCGAGGCGACGTCAGCGGCGCGATTAGTCCACAGGCTCGCATTCAGCCCGTAGTCGGATTCGTTGGCGCGACGAATCGCCTCAGTGTCGTCGGCGACACGATAGACCGAGACGACGGGGCCAAACGTTTCCCCCGCACCGAGATCCATGTCGTCGGTTACTCCCGTGAGAATGGTCGGCTCAAAAAAGTTCGGCGCTATGTCGGGGCGTTCGGAACCGCCGACAACTACCGTGGCGCCGCGTTTTACCGCATTGGCCACCTGAGCCGTCACTCGATTAAGTTGCGTGGCAGAAATAAGCGGACCCATGTCGATGTCCCAGTCGAAACCCGCCCCTAATTTCATCCCGCGAACGTGTTGGGTGAACTCAGTGAGAAAACGATCGTGTAGTTCATCAACGACATAGATGCGTTCGATGCTGACGCACAATTGCCCGGAATTTGAAAAACACGAACGAGCAGCTGCTCGAGCTGCGGCGACGACGTTTGCGTCCTGAAGGACAAGCATTGGGTTTTTTCCACCCAACTCACCGGAAAATCCAATCAAACGCGTTGCACACTTTTCTGCAACGGAGCGTCCCGTTGCGGTCGAACCAGTGAACATGATGTAATCCGCGGTCGCAACGAGATCGTCCCCGTGCACCCGTCCACCTCCGTGGACAACAGTTAGGACGCCCTCGGGAAGTCCGGCCTCCAGCAATAGCCTTTCGACGATGTCAGCCGTTTCTGGGGTCGCGGCATCTGGCAGCAGCACTACTGCGTTTCCCGCGATAAGTGCTGGAATAACGTCCGAGGCGGGAAGCGTGAACGGATAATTCCACGGAGTGATGACGCCAACAACTCCAATTGGGCGCCGGTATTCAATGGCGCGGGTGAAAAACGGAATCGCGCCTCGACGGCGGGCTGACCGCAAA
>CAEZVJ010000031.1_pt1 | contig 8845 bp, 6 predicted proteins | sample 7264711 | NCBI WGS metagenome assembly CAEZVJ01 (sample SAMEA6813853, study PRJEB35770) | uncultured Microbacteriaceae bacterium | biome: Freshwater; feature: Freshwater reservoir; material: water | place: Czech Republic | collected 2017-05-23 | depth 0.5m m
GACCCTGGGTTCCGCGGTCGCTGCGATTCCATTGGCTCGTGTGGCGATGCAGCGCGGTCGACGACGTGCGCTGACTTTGGGTGCGTCGATTGCGATTCTCGGTGGATCTCTCATCATCGTCGCGGGAGGACTCATGTCGTTGCCGCTCGTGCTTCTCGGGCTCTTGGGGCTGGGAGTCGGTGGGGCAGTAAACCTTCAAGCCCGATTCGCGGTGACCGATTATTCCAGCGCGGAAAATCGTGGACGCGACTTGTCGATGGTGGTCTGGGCGACAACCATCGGTGCGATTATTGGTCCAAACCTCAACGGTATCGGTGTGGTAATCGGCGATGCACTCGGAATGCCAGAGTTGACGGGACCTTTTATCTTCACTGTCGCCGCCCAACTGGCCGCCGCGTCGATGTACTGGTGGGGGATCGGACCCAACATCCCCACGGTGACGGTCACGCGAGCCGCAGCCGCCACCGCGGCGAAATTGTCTCGTGCGGTCCCGTTCGCCATCGCCGTTATCGGACTCGGGCATGCAACCATGGTTGCCGTCATGGCGATGACACCCGTCCACCTCGTTCACGATGGTGCGAGCGTCGGCGAGGCCAGTTTCGTCATTTCATTGCACGTTGCTGGCATGTACGCACTGTCGCCGGTGTTCGGAATTCTCAGCGACAAAATTGGGCGAGTACCGGTGCTCATTCTCGGGCAGGTTGTCTTGGCAATCAGCCTCGCGATTACCGCGTTGTTCCCGACCGACCACGCCATGGTGACCATCGGGCTCATCCTCCTCGGTCTTGGTTGGAGTGCCAACACGGTAGCGGGCAGTGCGCTCATCGGTGAACTCTCGCAAGGACCGAAGCGACTCACGATTCAGGGTCGAAGCGACGCTGCGATGAGCGCGTCCGGCGCTTTGGCCGGGGTGCTCGCCGGCCCTGCGGTCACGGCGTTGGGTTATTCGGGGCTCTCGATTGCAGCATTCGCTTTCGTTGGCGCTGCGGTTGCCCTGATCGCTCTGATTGTCACCCTGCGGTCCCGCGAATCCGCGGAATAGACTGACAACGATATGAAGACTCCGTTCTCCTCTGCCACGGGCAGAGACATCCGTGTCCGTTTTTGCCCGTCGCCAACGGGTACGCCGCACGTCGGCTTGATTCGAACCTGCCTGTTCAACTGGGCGTACGCGCGTCATGTTGGCGGAACGTTTATCTTTCGCATCGAGGACACGGACGCCGAGCGCGACTCGGAAGAATCGTACGAACAACTGTTGGATGCCCTGAGCTGGCTCGGCCTCGACTGGGACGAAGGCGTTGTCAAGGGTGGTCCACACGAGCCGTATCGTCAGTCTCAGCGCACGGCGATTTATCAGGACATCATCGATTCGCTTCTCAGCTCGGGACACCTCTACGAATCGTTTGTCACTCCAGAAGAGATGGAAGCGCGCAACGTTGCCGCCGGTCGTGACCCCAAGATGGGATACGACAATTTCGAGCGCGACTTGGCCGCTGACGAACGCGCCGCGTTCCGCGCCGAGGGTCGCCAGCCGGCACTGCGGCTTCGGGTTCCCGCCGAAGACCTCGGGTTCGACGATCTGGTTCGAGGGCCGATCACCTTCCCCGTCGGAACGACATCCGACTTCGTTGTTGTTCGCCCGAACGGCGCGCCTCTTTACACGTTCGTCAATCCCGTCGACGACGCGCTGATGGGCGTCACTCATGTTTTGCGCGGCGAAGACCTGCTGTCGTCAACGCCGCGCCAGATTGCGTTGTACCACGCGCTCATCGAGGTGGGAGTGACGACTTTCGTCCCGAGATTCGGGCACCTTCCCTACGTCATGGGCGAGGGCAACAAGAAGTTGTCAAAGCGCGACCCGGAATCGAACCTGTTCCACCACCGAGACCGAGGGTTCATCCGCGAGGGACTACTCAACTACCTGTCGTTGTTGGGATGGTCGATCGCGGCGGATCGCGACATCTTCACTGTCGACGAGATGATTGCTGCATTCGATGTGGCCGACGTCAACCCGAACCCTGCGCGATTCGACCTGAAGAAGGCCGAATCGATCAATGGGGATCACATTCGCTTGTTGACACGCGAGGAGTTCATCGATCGATCCCTGCCGTACCTTCACGCGGCCACGTTGGTCGACGCGAACCCGACGAGCCACCAGCGTGCGCGCTTGACCGAAATTGCGCCGCATATTCAGGAACGCACCCAGTTGATGAGCGAGATTCCCGAGATGATTCGGTTCCTGTTTACCGAGGATGCTGACCTCACTGTCACCGACGATGCTCGAGCGACGCTCGATGCCGATGCCGCACGAATTCTCGACGCGGCCCACGCGGCGCTCTCGAACCTCGTTGATTGGTCGACGACCAACATCGAAGAAACTCTTCGAACCAGCCTGATTGAGGGGCTCGACCTGAAACCGCGTAGCGCGTTTGGGTCGGTGCGAACGGCCATATCGGGTCGCCGAATCAGTCCGCCCCTTTTCGAATCGATGGAGATACTCGGTCGTGAATCCAGCCTCGCCCGTATCGCTTCCCTGAGAGGTTCGCTGTGACCACCGTCGACATCGTCGCCCAATTTCGCGCGGTCGACGCCGTTTGGTAGGCTAACGCGGAGCGGCTCGGCCGCCGGTGGGGTGTGGTGTAATTGGCAACACGGAGGTTTCTGGTACCTTTGTTCTTGGTTCGAGTCCAGGCACCCCAGCACTAATTTCCTCGAATTCTTGCGCGTCTACGCTACTGTTTCGGAATGACAACGCTGTCGCGCCCGCACATTGCCGTCGCCGTAAATCCGAGTGCCGCGCAGGGCGCGCACCGCGATTACGGGCACCGTTTGGTCGAGGCGTTGCGCGCAACGGGCCGCCAGGTCTCGGAATTGTCAACCGATTCGTATGAGCATCTCGAGTCGATTGCGCGCACCGCAGTCGACGATGGTGTTGACGCCCTCATTGTCGTCGGAGGCGACGGAACTGCCCAATTGGGCACGAACGTGTGCGTGAACACCGACACACCACTCGGAATTTTGCCGAGCGGAACTGGCAATGACACCGCCGAAGGAATACTGGGCATGCCCATTGGAAATATTGATGCCGCGATTGAACGGCTGATCGCGTCACTCAATAAACCTGTGTGGCGAATCGATGCCGGGCGGATGTCGTGGAAGGGTGGCGAACGGTGGTTCTGTTCGACGATGTCGGCCGGATTCGATGCGCTGGTAAATGAAACCGTCAACAACTTGGCCTTTCCCAAGGGCCCGTCGCGGTACACCGTCGCAATGCTCATCGAACTCGCAAAATTGAAACCGATCCACTACACGGTGACTATCGACGGAAAAAGGACTACGGAACAGGCCATCCTCACGACTATCGCGAACAACAGCCAATACGGTGGGGGAATGAAAATCTGCCCCGAAGCCAAGCCTGACGACGGTCTGCTCGACATGATGATGGTGAGGCCGTTGTCTCGTTTCGATTTCATTCGGATTTATCCGAAAGTGTTTAAGGGAACGCACGTCACTGACCCTCGCGTCATAATTCGACAAGGGAAAAAGTTCCGGCTCGAGTCACCCGACCTCGTCGGATACAGCGACGGTGAGCGCATCGCGCCTCTTCCGATGGACGTCGAGGTCTCATCGCGGGCGCTTCCCGTCCTCGATACCCGCCCCTAGGAGGACCAGTTTGCGCGCGGTTCACCGCCTGTGCGATACTTGTCCAGTTGTGTTCGGCCCCATCGTATAGCGGCCTAGTACGCTGCCCTCTCACGGCGGTAACGCGGGTTCGAATCCCGCTGGGGTCACAACTCGCCCTCGACGGTTCGCCGTCGGGGGTTTTGTGCACTCTCTCTCGGGCCAAACACCCCGCTGATAGGATTTGGTCATTATGGACAGCGCCCTTCCACTCTGGTTCGAAATCACGTCGTATGCGGTTCTAGTGGCGATTCTGCTGTTCGATTTGTTCCTTGTCGTACGACGCCCGCACGTCCCATCGACTCGCGAATCCGCCGTGTGGATCACGTTTTATGTGAGTCTCGCGGTCGTCTTCGGCCTGTTAATTGTCCTCGTGGCAAACGACTCAGGATTGAGCGGAACTGAACTCGGACTCCAGTTTTTCGCGGGTTGGCTGACGGAATATTCCCTGTCGGCCGACAACGTCTTTGTTTTCCTCATCATCATGGCCCAGTTCCGTGTTCCCAAAAAGATGCAGCAGGAACTGCTCATGATGGGCATCGTTCTCGCGCTCGTTTTCCGGGCGATCTTCATCGTGCTCGGTGCATCACTGCTCGAGAGCTACTCGTGGCTGTTTTACATTTTCGGCGCGTACCTCGTGTATGTCGCCGTTCAGCAATTGCGCGAAAAGGACGAACACGGCAGCGGAGAGGACAATTTCGTCATCGCGTGGCTCAAGAAGGTTCTTCGAGTTCACCCCGAATGGAGCGACAACGATCGTTGGCGCACGATGGTGAACGGCGAAAAGTTCCTCACCCCGGCCATTCTCGTCTTGGTGTCGCTGGGAACCATCGACCTCATCTTTGCGCTTGATTCAATCCCCGCAATTTTTGGAATTACGACGAGCCCGTTCCTCGTGTTCACGTGCAACATTCTCGCCTTGATGGGGCTTCGCCAGCTCTACTTCCTGTTGGGCGACCTGGTCGATCGCTTGCACTATCTCGGTCACGGCATCGCCGCCATCCTCGCCTTCATCGGGTTCAAACTTGTCAACCACGCGTTGCACCTCAACGAACTCCCGTTCATTAACAATGGCCACCACGTGGAAATCGTTCCCGAGATCCCAACCTGGCTCTCGCTCGTCGTGATTGTCCTCACGTTGACGGTGGCGGTTCTCGCGAGCCTGGCACGCGCACAGCGCGAAGAGTCCGCGAAATAACCGTTCTCGCGCTGATAAACTGGGTCGGATGAACGCCGCCTCTCCTCGTCCTCGGACACTTGCCGAAAAGGTCTGGGATGACCACCTTGTCGTCAAGGGTGACAACGGCGAGCCTGACCTTCTGTATATCGACCTTCACCTCGTGCACGAAGTGACGAGCCCACAGGCGTTTGACGGACTTCGACAAGCAGGGCGGCCCGTTCGCCGGCCCGATCTGACGATTGCGACCGAGGATCACAACACGCCCACACTCAACATTGGCGCACAGATCGCCGACCCGATTTCACGAACCCAAATCGAAGCGCTTCGATCAAACGCCAAAGAATTCGGCATCCGCCTGCACTCCCTCGGGGACATCGAGCAGGGAATCGTTCACGTTGTCGGGCCGCAACTCGGGTTGACGATGCCCGGCATCACTGTTGTGTGTGGCGACAGCCACACCTCCACTCACGGCGCGTTCGGGGCGATGGCGTTCGGAATCGGGACCTCGGAAGTCGAACATGTCCTCGCTACCCAGACGCTTCCGCTCACCCCATTCAAGACCATGGCAATTACGGTCGAGGGGCACTTGCGTCCGGGTGTCACGGCAAAAGACATCATCCTTGCGGTGATCGCAAAGATTGGCACCGGCGGGGGACAGGGTTATGTCCTCGAATATCGAGGCAGCGCCATTCGTGAATTGTCGATGGAAGGCCGGATGACAATCTGCAATATGTCGATTGAAGCGGGCGCGCGCGCTGGAATGGTTGCACCCGACGAGACAACGTTTGCGTACCTCAAGGGTCGCGCACATGCTCCTCAGGGGTCCGATTGGGAGGCCGCGGTTGCGTACTGGAAAACATTGCCCACGGATGACGGCGCGACCTTCGATGCCGAGGTCGTGCTCGACGGCGACCTGCTCGAGCCCTTCGTCACGTGGGGGACGAACCCTGGACAGGGCGTTGCACTGTCGGAATCGGTTCCGAACCCTGCGGACATCACCGACCCCAACGAACGCGCCAGCGCAGAGCGTGCACTCGAATACATGGATCTCGTCGCGGGAACCCCGATGAAGGACATCCGCGTAGACCAAGTGTTCATGGGCTCGTGTACGAATTCCCGTATCGAAGATTTGCGCGCTTTCGCGAGTGTCATCAAAGGCAAAAAACTGGCCGACGGCGTCAAACTCATGGTTGTTCCCGGTTCGGCGCGTGTGCGCCTCGAAGCCGAGGCCGAAGGAATCGACGCAATCGTCACCGATTTTGGCGGCGAATGGCGATTCGCCGGCTGTTCGATGTGTCTCGGCATGAACCCCGACCAACTTAAGCCGGGCGAACGATGTGCCTCGACGTCGAATCGAAACTTCGAAGGTCGACAGGGTGCCGGCGGTCGCACTCATCTGGTGTCGCCGCTCGTCGCCGCTGCGACGGCAATTCGCGGAACACTCGCAAGCCCGTGGGATGTGGAATAGCCGTGGATAAAGTCACGACCATCACGGGAATCGGCGTACCGCTTCGTCGCACGAACGTGGATACCGACCAGATCATCCCCGCCGAGTTTCTCAAGCGAGTGACAAAAACAGGCTTTGAGGACGCGTTGTTCGAACGCTGGCGCAAAGACCCCGAGTTCATCCTCAACACGGAACCTTTTTCGCACGGGACTGTGCTCGTCGCCGGTTTGGACTTTGGGACCGGTTCGTCTCGAGAACACGCTGTCTGGGCGCTTCGGGACTTCGGCTTCCGCGCCGTCATCGCCCCGCGCTTTGGTGACATCTTCCGGGGTAACTCGGGAAAACAGGGGCTGCTGACCGCGGTTGTGCCAGAGGACGTTGTTGAGCGAATCTGGTCAGCCTTGGAAGCCACCCCCGGAACAGAGGTGACCGTTGATGTTGAGTCGCGAACGGTAACGTGTGGAAACGTGACTAGCGCATTCGAGATTGACGACTACACCCGATGGAGGCTCATGGAAGGCCTCGACGACATTGGCTTGACGTTGCGCCACGAGGCCGACATCGACGGTTTTGAATCGCGCCGCGAATCGTGGCGCCCGACGACGTTGCCAGCCCGATGATGTCACGCGACGACGACGCTCGTGCCCAGGGAGCGAAAGTAGGCATGTCGGTCGACACGCTGATCATCCACGGCGGAAAGCCTCTTCACGGTCGTGTGGATGTGCGTGGAGCAAAAAACCTGGTGACCAAGGCAATGGTTGCGGCCCTTCTCGGTGATTCACCGTCCGTCCTGCGTGATGTCCCCAATATTTCGGATGTTGCCGTCGTGCGCGGACTCCTGGAAGCTCACGGTGTTCACGTCACCGATTCGGCCGAAGGCGAACTCACCCTCGACCCGACGAACGTCACGAGTGCACACTTCGCCGAGATCGATGCGCACGCCGGCTCAAGCCGAATCCCGATCCTATTTTGTGGTCCGCTGCTCCACCAACTTGGCGAAGCCTTCATTCCCGACCTCGGTGGCTGCCGTATTGGCGATCGCCCTATTGATTTCCACCTTGACGCCCTTCGCGCCTTCGGAGCGGTGGTCACCAAGCAACCGCAAGGAATTCATCTGACCGCCCCCGAGCGTCTCAAGGGTGCGCATATTGAGCTGCCGTTCCCGTCCGTCGGGGCGACCGAACAGGTCTTGCTCACGGCCGTTCGCGCCGAGGGAGTTACCGAACTCAAGAATGCCGCAATCGAACCCGAGATCATGGATCTCATCGCCATTCTGCAGAAGATGGGCGCCATCATTTGGGTTGAACCGAATCGCACCATCTTCATCGAAGGTGTCGAAACCCTTCACGGCTTCGAGCACCGATCCCTTTTCGACCGCAACGAAGCTGCGTCGTGGGCGTGTGCCGCACTCGTCACGAAAGGCGACATTTTTGTCGTTGGGGCCAAACAACAGGAACTTCTGACCTTCCTCAATGTGTTCCGCAAGGTCGGAGGAGAGTTCGAGGTCCACGAAGATGGAATTCGATTCCGACACCCGGGAGGCCAGCTCAATCCTGTTGTCGTCGAAACTGATGTTCACCCTGGTTTCATGACCGACTGGCAACAACCGTTGGTTGTCGCCCTCACACAGGCCGAGGGTACCTCCATCGTTCACGAGACGGTTTATGAGAACCGCTTTGGTTTCACCGAATCGCTGAACAAGATGGGTGCCAACATCGAAATTCACCAGGACGGAATTGCCTCGATAACGCGTCGTGTCCCTCGTCGCAAGCTAGAACAAGCCGCGGTCATTGTGGGTCCGACTCCGCTTCACGGTGCGGACATCCGGGTTCCCGACCTTCGCGGAGGCTTCTCCCACCTCATTGCCGCCCTTGCGGCAACGGGCACGAGCACAATCAGCAATGTCGGAATCATTGCCCGAGGATACGAGCACTTCATTGACAAGCTTCGTGACCTCGGCGCCGACTTTGAGCTCGCGGACTAGGCTTTCGGCAAAGAGGAGCAGGATGACTACGACCGAAAAATCCGCGGGTTGGCGCGTAACAGCGGGCATTGCCTTGCCCCTCATGGCACTCATCTCGCGAATCACCGTTCGAGGTATGGACAACATCCCACAAAAGGGCGCATTCATCCTCGCGCCATGCCACTTCAGCGCAATCGATCCTGTGGTGATGGGGGTTGCGTTATGGAAAGCGGGCCGCACCCCTCGATTTATGGCTAAGGAATCGTTGTTTCGTGTTCCCATTTTGGGTTCGGTGTTGCGCGGACTCGGCCAAATTCCGGTGGATCGGGTGGGTCAACAGCGCGCATTGGGACCAATGAAGGCCGCGCGTTCGCTCGCGAAATCAGGTGGTGGCATTGTGGTCTATCCCGAGGGATCGTTGACCCGTGACCCTGACTTGTGGCCTATGCGAGGGAAGACAGGAGCAGTGCGAATGGCACTCGATGCCGACATTCCGTTGATTCCCGCAGCGCACTGGGGGACACAGATTCTGATGCCGCGGTACTCCGGAAAGATCCGTTTTTTTCCACCGACA